>RCNJ01000014.1_pt1 | contig 266375 bp, 238 predicted proteins | sample 2041171 | NCBI WGS metagenome assembly RCNJ01 (sample SAMN09708213, study PRJNA481090) | feces metagenome | biome: feces | host: Pygoscelis adeliae | place: Antarctica: Rookery Lake | collected 2010-03-01 | reverse complement strand
CTCGACATACCAACGACATATACGCGAGTCCCGGATCCAGCAGTAGAATCGTAGATGTACGAGGTGCTTCCTGGGGCTTTGTGAGAAATGCGGCCGAGAACCCATGGAGCGCCGGTTTGGGTGGTCAAGGCAGAGGCGTGGACTGGGGCATCCTTCTTGACCCCGGATGCCGGCGACGCAAAGCTCCGTGTATTGCTTTTTTTTATTGTAAGGAGGATGAGGATATGAGAGCTTCTACAAAGGTGGACGAATTGTGGAGGCTTCGCTTGGGAAGATGAAGACGTAGTCTATAATTACTTCTGTTAACTGCTTCTCCAAATTGGTAGTGTCACCGCGCTTGAGCTCAGAAATTGTTACTAGGTGTTATCTACACTCTTCGCGCTATCGATCTCAATATTGGTTCCAATCGTAAGTGGTATCATCTTCACTGTCGTCCTCACTGTCGTCTTCATCCATATCGGTACCACCATCACTACTGCTCTTATCACAACTTATCTCATCGTCACTGCTACTGCCATCTCAAACGCTTCTCCTCACTTCGCCTTTCCATCTCTTTCTCCTTCAGCCTCCGCCGAGTCCTCGCCACTGACATCCCCGACTCAAAACAAGTTTGCAATGGTGCCGTTATCATACTATACTTTGGAAACCTCGGCAGCTTAGAGCCCAGAGCGTTGGAGCGAATAAACGGCACTTCTCCTCTACGCCTCTTCCAGTACATATAGTACGATTCGTAATGCCATTGGCACACTTCTGTTGCAGCGAAATCCCAGATTAGGAAACGGAAGCAGGTATTTGAACCACAACGCCAACAAAGAATTAGGCGTAATCTGACCTTTCAAACACAGAAGACCGGCTGTGTCGAGAAGCCGCTTTAGTGCTTGAGGCTTCTTTATGGCCCAGCTCCTATGCAGCAGGGCTCCTTCGAATGCCCATCCTCCAAAGGGCTCCCCTCCAGGTGGTACTCGTTCGAATGATGCAATCTTGACTCCGTTTGCTTGACGCCAGGATGCCCATTGTGGCTATTCTCCGAGGCGAATCCACTCTGCAGGTTCAGGGTGGTTGTTGCCACTGCTGTAGGACGATGGGCGCTAAAACGGGGCCAATCGAGATTCTTGAGTGCCATAGCAGCCGCGTGCTTTCAGTTCATTGTTTTGGGCTCGGGCGGAAGGGAAGAAAAGCGAATTTTGATGCTTCTGACGTGGTTGGGTTGTTGAAAGTCATCATATCGAACTGAATGAGAGCTGGGCGGATGTCTGTAGGCAACTGGTCATTATTTGGGTGACGGCTCGGCCCTGGTAGTTGGTGCTGTGAAAGGTTAATGTGCCAGAGTAACCACATCAAAGACAAACCTATTGTCTCGGGTTCTTTCGCCCAGCGCTCTGCAGAGGAACCCAGAAAAAGAAAAGTGAAGATCTATTCCAGCTAAGTCTATCCCGCTCGCTGCGGATCTGCCTCAACACCGCCCAATGCAAAGTTACCATATGGTATATACCCATTTACAGCCCTACAAGTACATCCATCTCTCTACTATCCAATCCAGGCTGAGCTCTTCCGCCCAAGATTCGATATTTCTACTCGCCTAGCTTCTTACAACTACAACACCGCAGCTTACAGTATAAGTTACAGCAGCTACAGCACGTCCTCATCCGGCGGACTCCATATCTCTATCTGCTTAAGAATAGTCTGGTACAAGAACAGCATACATCCACTCTGCACACTCGTCCACACAAGGCGTGGTCCTACGCCGCGGAACCAGCCCATTACACCTTCGGTCCTGTATATTAACTTCAGGCCCGTGAATACTGAGCTGGTATCTAAGTTCATCGCGCCTGGTTTTGGCGTATATGTCGATGGTGACGACGTCGAGATGTGTCGGACTTGCTGCTTGACTAGTGCGAGTGGCTCGCCCGGTGCTTTTGAGACTGGCACGTGTGGATGGGCTGGCGTTTGCGTCTTCAGCGGTTCGACCGGCGAGTTGACCTGTGTTTGAATCCTCGTCTTCACCACATCTAATGGGCAGGTAATAACACCTGCCAATCCACCTGCCGCAGCTCCAGTCAAAAGTTCCAGGCCTAGACCAATATCGCGGCCTCCTGCGTACTGCCTTGCCCACTGCTGTCCTTGCTCGTAGAATGCGAACTGTAATGCCGAGAATGGCAAATCTCTAAATATCGTCGCTTTGTAGCCATAGAAAAGCGCCGAGAAGCCTTCTTGTTTCACGATTGTGCGCCCAGCGTCTATTGTACCGCGGTAGTTGTAGCCGGACTTGAACCATGGGTTGTTATAGCGTCCTTGGAGCTGGAGACGGGTTTTGAGGACTTCGGATGGGACGTAGATGAACGAAGCTGCGAAATCGGCAAGAAAGCCTAGAAACTCGTTAGCATCATCGCACTTTTTGACAGCATTCCCTTCCTCACCTCCAGTCAGATATGCGATCTGCGGGGTAATTCCTGCGTCTATCATATGACGTTTGCTCCACTCATATGTGCCGAAGAAGATGAGTGTTCCTGGGAACGAGCCTAACATCGCCGGCGTGACTCCTCCATATAATCCCAGCCGTATGCCCTCCTGTCGCAAGATAGTCGAGTATGCCTTTGCCATAGAATGGTATTTGGAAGGAATATGCGGATCGCCCTGCTGGCGTGTCTTAACCGTATCCAACGAATGCATAAGTAAATCTCCCGTGGTCCCTCCAATGCCACCCGCAATCATAGCCTAGCACTTGTCAGCCAATGCCTCATCATCTGTCTGTCGCTGGCGCAAACATACATGGAGGTATGGCGGGCGTCCTTCCTCCGCGTCATTTTTCGGTGCCATGGTATCCTTCTCTCTTTCACATATCCTCTGTCTATTATCGGCGAAAAGCAATCCTTCATCTGCCACTCCATCATCTCCGCGGCCCAACTTCGTGTGTTCTGAGGATCCCGAGAACAGGTTGCTGATGCGAGAGGCCAGGGACATGGCCCTTCCTCAGCTCGTGGGGGCGACGTCTGCAGATGTTTCGTAAACCGCCCGATCAGAGGTGTATGGCGGTGAGCTGGAGAATCGTGGGTGAATCGTGGTGGGTGAGCTGTGGTGGTTTGTTATGTATGTATGCGCCTGGCACGAATTATTCTGTCTTGGAGGTTTGGGCGCCATTTTACGCTAGTGCGCTTCCGATCTGCGAGGCGGTCAGCAGGATTATGCTTGATGATTGGACACGAGCCAAGGGTTCTAGAAGGAGTCACAACCTCGGCCAAGGATGGAGTAGAAAGGCTAAAAATAGATTATTTAAAGATCTAACAATTCCGATGAAGCTCACAGAATTGTTACCTGAAAAATTCAAACATCATAACTGCGCAGACACAACTTCGAAGCTGGCTCTCACTTCCATGCCTCACCTGAAAAGTTTGATTGGGACATAGAGGGAGTTGGAATCTTGCTGGATCTAGCTTATGCTCAATAGTATAGCTCATACAGAGCTTTCACCAACAAAGCTTTTACGTTTCTGAACGCATAAATGTGCCGGAGGTCGTTTGCCTTCTCGCATAGGAGTTGCTTCAGGCCGACGATCTCACGGATGACCGGATGTGCTTGACCTCCTTTACTAAATGCCTGCAACCTCTTGAGGCCAAGTCAAAGCATTCAGGTATACTTCCTGCCTTTCTCAAGCTGCTTGCCTTCAAATAACTGCGGCTTCTGTCTCGTGTTGTCTTCCGTGGCCGAGCGACAGAGAGTGCTCAGAATTGCCCAACCATAAGCCTTGCTCGGCTGCTAACACCGCTCGGAGCTGTGGCGGCATCTCTCTTTTTCCCAACCTTTTCGGTTAACTCTTCTTCCCTTCTCATGACCATACCAAGACCTGCCTCTTCTTCGCCTTAACAATCTTCGTCTTCGGCCTCCACTCCCACCAATCAACCCTTCCGGCCCTCTCCAACGGCCACAGCACCCTCGTAACCCTCCCCGTAATCAGATTCATACTCACCGGCCCATACGTATTCGAATCCAGACTCTCCTTCCCATGGTAACTCCCATCCCCCTCCAACCAAACATGTCCAGCCGGCACCCTCGCAGTCGGAAACGGATACGGTGGGCGCGTATACACCAAATCACCTTCTAAACCTATAACTCTTTTCACGACCTTAGCTTCGGGGTGTAGTGGTGACCTATACCCAATTAGCCAAACCCTCTCACAACTTTCAGTGGGGAGCATACCTCAGCTCAACAACCATGCCCCTCCTCAGTCCCTCCAGGGGTCTCCATTTCCGCGTCCACACAGCATCCTGCTTCGTCGTCTCATCGATACCAGGGTTGAATTGCGGAAACATCGATGCGCCGTAAATCCAGGTCGTTTCGCCGAAATAGTGGTTGAACGCAACCAGGACAGGGACCCAGGTTGCGAAGATGAAGAGGTAGTAGGACAATTCGCGTAGAAATGCGAGCGGGCGACTGTTGCGGGTTATGAAGGGGGCGAAACGTGCTGTGGCTTTGGACCGGAGCTTGTCGATGGGGGACTGATAGCGCCCAGCGGAGTGGAACCGGAGATGGTCGAGGCGGCGTTGGAAGCGTGGCGTTTGTGCCCATAAACGGCTCAGAAGAGATCTAAACCTGTCCGCCATCTCGAAATGAGCTGCGCGTTGAGCTGGGAGCTCAATTCGAGTTGCGATCTAATAGGTTAGTTTATGGTAAGGCTGAGAGTTATCTTGAGGTTGAGGTAGGTCCACAGCCTTGCATGACATAAGCGTTGGTCGTTGGCGCTGAACGCTAGGCCTGAAACCTCGAAGTACGCGGCTAGATTCATGGGTATTTTACTGCAAGTAGACAAGATGGATATCTCATTTCTATGGTCATAATGTGCTTCATAACATCTGCTGAAATCGCTGATGTGTCTAAGCGCCCGCAATGCAGACCGGCGTCCGAGTTCGCCAGCATGATATCAGAAAACTTTTAACTCCTTTCCCAATACCATCCAACTTAGTTGATGACATTCTCATCGCTGTCGGACTGCGACTCGTCACCGGAAACCTCTTCGTTCTCGCGTGCGCGCTTCTCCATCAGTGCCTGCAACTCAGCATCATCGTTCTCAGTGACAGCCTTTGGCTCCATCTTGACGGTACAGCTTCCTCCGTTCTCAGAAATGTTCTTCTTGATATCCTCAATGGCGGCTTCGAGGGTGGCGATACCCAAGTGCTTCTCCAAGCAGGTGGAGGTAAGGACGTAAAGTGGTGGAGACACGAGCTTGACCTTGACCTGGGTCTCGGCGGTGTTGCGAGCCTCAGCAGTGCGGAGCGCGTTCTTAACAGCATCGATTCCCTCGTATCCGAAACAGGTAACCTCGACATCGGCACGGACCTTTGTTGGCTGTGGAGTGAGGCGCTTTCCGATATATGACTTAAGCTCGGCGGCAACGGCGTCGCTGGAGAACTCAACATCGGCCCAGACGTCTGGGTTGGTGATAGAAAGCTTGAAAGCGTCAACTGCGTGTCCGTACTTCTTGTTCAGTGGCCATCCGATCTTCTCGTAAAGCTCCTCAATTGGAGTCTCAGTCTTCTCTGCGACGTGGCGCATGATGGAGTGAACCATCTTGCTCTTGTTGTAGCGCTCCTCGCACTTGACAATATCCTCTGGGGAAACACGACGCTTGGACAAATCAATGTATCCTGAATGTGGTTGTTAGCATGTGGCGCGTAACACCTTGGGAGCTTGCGCTCAGAGTCCCACTAACCCTTCTCCTTGTCAACTCTCAGGACAACAACGACTTCGTTGCGGCCAACTCTGATCAACTTCTGGATGGATCTGATACGTCTTCTGGAAAGCTCGGAAAGCAAGATCATTCCGTCGATGTTGTCGTACTCGAGAAGCTTAACGTAAGCTCCCATCTCAGCGATCTACACATCTCCTCGTCAGTGTGCGCGCTTCTCTACTGCTTTCGAATCAGGCAAAACGGACCTGCTTAACGTTCACCATAACGAATGAGTCGATCTCTGGGAACTTCTCCTCATAGAAGCGGCAGTTTGTCAAAGACATAGTGGCGGTTTACTGGCGTATTGCGCGACGGATAACTCTGGGTATAGTTTCGTTGTTTTCGCCAGGTCTGGACGGTTGCAAAGATCAGATTTTGATATCTGTCGTGGTGTAGTTGCGGGTATAAACTGCGTCGTTGCTCGTCGTCGGCGTCGTGAGTCAGTACAATTGTTCTGTCTCTGGGCACAAAATCAGTCCCGCCATTGTCAATTTCGCCCGTAGTGGCATGTGTGGAAACGGTTTAGCGTGGGCCACCTCTCGGCTAAACCAAGGCCCGACGCAAGCCTCGTTCACATTCTGGGGAACACGCCAAACCACCTTAAAAGACTCACTAAGACAGACCTAGAAAGCTGCTAATTTACACTCAAATGAAAGATTCCACTTCGGGAGCTAAGTGCCAAGATTATAACTGTGATCTATCTGGTGACATGTGACGTCAGACCTCGGCCGGTCAAGGACTAGACCTTCGAGATTCATTATTACTGCACGTCCCCAACGACGATCAGTTCCTACAACACCATAAACCAAACACTGTAATCGTCTAGCACACTCATTCACCATGTCGTCCCTCTCGTTGCCGGCGACGAGCGTGGTCGACGCGATAACCTCTACAGTAACCTCAGCAATAACTACAATAACACCAAGTACGATAAACTCAGTACCAACAACTGCGAGTGTTGGCGACCTCGCAGCCACCGCCCTCGCGAAACTTGGCTCAGCTGCAGCCAGAGATGTTGTACCATCCGATACTGCGACATGGGGCAGCTTGTTGGCGCGCTTCATCCTGTTCGTGTTGAAGGCCATACCGCTCTTACTATACTGGACCCTCACATTCGCGACTATAACTCTGCCTTCATGGCTGTTCATCATGGCCTCCACCAGTCTCACTTTGACTCTGAATGCGACCACAGTGTAAGTAGAAGGAAATTTTGATTTGTGCGCGACAATGCTAATCTGCTGGCCAGACTCTTCCTCGTTGTTGCAGTAGTCTCGACTGTCAGTTGGTTCATCCGCTACAGATGGCTCACAAACTATGCCCGCCTCACGCCAGAGCCGCCTCGGAAGGAGCCACATATCGACTTGTTTCCAGATACACAAGAGGAGGGCACCAAATCCGGCTTTTCCAGTTACCTTGATGAGTTTCTCAGCGCCATCAAGGTCTTCGGATATCTGGAGCGCCCTGTGTTCCATGAGTTGACGAGGACGATGCAAACGAGAAAGTTGATTGCAGGAGAAACTCTGAATCTTGAGGAAGAGAAAGGCTTCTGTCTGGTTGTGGACGGCTTAGTAGAGATTTTTGTCAAGTCTCCTAATAAAAACCGCGACTTTGAAAGCGAGATACATATGACTGGTACGGAAGTAACATATACGGACAGCAGCGATGACGAGGAGAGTGGACCACATGGGGGATACCAGCTCCTCACTGAGGTGAAGAACGGAGCGCCAATGTCCTCGCTCTTTTCGATTCTGTCCCTCTTCACCGAGGATGTTAAGGTACGCCTTACAGAGGATGAGGACGCGCAGACTAGCCAGGGAACCATGAACAGACACATGAGATCGATGTCTGCCGTGGATGCCAACACGGATTCCCCATCACCACTTTCTCCAACTCCGCCGACAGATGAAGACAGGCTCACCCCGGACGAACGCTATAGACGTGATACTCAGCAACGAACATCCGGGCTTTCTTCAGTGCCGCCGATGTTCCTGGATGATGAAGGCGGTGCCGCTGTTCCTCCTCCGACTAGACCGAAGATGAGGCGAGCAATGACAACATCTGTGCATCCAGACATTATCGCAAGAGCTACTGTGGATACCACAATCGCAATCATTCCAGCCAGTGCCTTCCGTAGATTGACAAGAATTTATCCGAAGGCGACATCTCACATTGTCCAGGTTATATTGACGAGGCTACAAAGAGTGACCTTGGCAACCGGCCACTCGTACCTTGGCTTGACGGAAGAAGTGCTCCGTATGGAGAGGGATATGAACAAATACACTATGCATGAACTTCCAAACTTTCTGCGTGGCGATGCGCTGGACAGACTGAAGGAGAAGTTTCTACGCGAGCGCGAGCGTATTGGGCAGGAAGATAGCAAGAAAGGAATTGCTTTACACAATGCCGGTGCTGGACATCGTCGTCGCTCTAGCACGAGTATTCGCAGAGAGGCCACTCTGAATGCTACAAATGCGCACTCGACGCTTCCATCACGCAAGGGCTCGCCGTTGTCTCCGATCCCCGATAGCGAAACGTCAGTCAGTCCAAGTCCAGGAGATCTGCTTACGAATATTCATATGGCAAGAAATGGTGGAAGAGGCCACCCTGTAATGAGTCCCGGCAGGATCCATGAGCAGTCCATTCCAGATCCAGGGTCGTGGCGTCTCGCAGCCCATGCGGCGCAAACACCTCTCACACAAAGAGCATTCAACCCATTTGAGCAACCTCACGTAGCCCCTAAGCTTCATCGCCAGGAGTCTATGGACGAAGACAGCATTTTCAGAGGCTCTATACTTGAGTGCATCTTCAAAGCTATTGGCTTAACAATCACGCAAAATGCACTTAAAATGGCTGATTCTGTCGAGCCTTCTCCAGCATTTGGCGCTTTTGACAGAAAATTGCAGCGTCCAGCTTTGACGAATGTCTTTGGTTTCATCGATTCATATGAGGGCTCCGCAGATGGGGATACTGAGTCTGTTGCCTCTAGTGGCTTCAGTACTGGACAGGCCACGACCAGCAAAGGACTGGCAACAGAGCTTCGTGATGAAGTTGAGATCGTATACTTTCCGAAGGGCTCCGTGTTGGTAGAGCAAGGCGAGCGCAATCCGGGTCTGTACTACGTGATCGACGGGTTCCTTGATGTTGGCATTCCTGCCGAAGTTGAAGAAGAGGAAGAAGTTCTTAGTGGCCGCCCTCAAAAGAGAGGTAGCTTTGCTTCTCAGAAATCGGCCAAGATGAGGAGCAAGAGTGGCACGAGGACTCCTGGTGTGCCGGACTTCAAGTTCAACCGCAAGAGAAAGGGGCGCACGACTTTGTCGCTCATTAAACCGGGTGGTATTGCTGGTTATATTGGCACGATCTCTTCTTACAGATCCTTCATTGATGTCACGGCGAAGACTGATGTCTATGTTGGCTTTCTGCCAAGATCGTCTCTGGAGAGGATTGTGGAGAAGTATCCAATTGTGCTTTTGACTATGGCAAAGCGCTTGACTAGTCTTCTGCCGAAGCTAATCCTCCACATTGACTTCGCTCTGGAATGGGTTCAGGTCAATGCCGGTCAAGTCATATACCATCAAGGCGATGAAAGTGACGCAATCTATATCGTGCTCAATGGCCGTCTCAGAGCCGTGCTCAATAATGACGACGAAGAAATGAAGGTCATTGGCGAATACGGCCAAGGCGAAAGTGTGGGCGAGCTGGAAGTCATGACTGAGTCGTCACGGCCTGCTACCCTGCATGCTATTCGTGACACCGAGCTCGCCAAATTCCCGAAGACTCTGTTCAACAGTTTGGCGCAAGAGCATCCAGGCATCACAATCAAGATTTCAAAGATCATTGCCTCAAGAATGAGAGCTCTGATTGAAGATCCGGAGTTTATCAGTAAAGACGGCAAGACTGCGGCAGCAACGAACAAGAAAGTCTCATCAAATAGTAACCTGCGCACAGTTGCTATCATTCCTGTAACTGGCGGCGTTCCCGTTGTGGAGTTTGGAAGCCGTTTGATCAATGCCTTGACACAGATCGGCGCACCAGGCGGCGTTACTTCTCTCAACCAGGCTGCCATTCTGAACCATTTGGGCAGGCATGCTTTCAGCAGAATGGGAAAGCTGAAGCTTTCGCAATATTTGGCAGATCTGGAAGAGAAGTACGGTCTGGTGCTGTATATTGCTGGTAAGATCACTTCTTTCCTTTCTTGCATGCAACAACTTGAATGGTGAAAAGGTTGACAGCGAAGGTCTCTATGATGACCCAAAACTCTACTCTAATTTTTCCCTGACAATTTATCATCACAACCCTTCCACCGAATACCTTACGGTGGCGGCAGCTGACCTTGCTACAGACACCACCGTCAACTCCCCCTGGACACAAACCTGTATCTCCCAAGCCGACTGCATCCTCCTGGTTGGCCTGGCAGAGGGCTCCCCTGCAATCGGCGAATACGAGCGCTTCATGCTCGGCATGAAGTCCACCGCCCGCAAAGAGCTCGTTCTACTACACACCGACCGCTCCACCACCCCTGGCTCCACGCGCGCATGGCTGCGCAACCGTGTATGGATCAATGGCGGCCACCATCATGTCCAAATGGCCTTCTCATCTGGTGCTATGCCTGTCAGTCCTGCGCAAAGGAGAGCGGGAACGACGCTGAAGCAGAGGGTGCAGGTGCTGCAGGCGGAGATACAAAAGTATACGAGTCGGAAGGTTAGACAGACGCCGTTGTATTCTGCGGATACACCTTTCAAGGGTGATTTCCACCGCCTCGCGCGCCGTTTGTGCGGTAAAACTGTTGGCCTCGTCCTTGGTGGTGGAGGTGCTCGCGGCATTGCCCACGTAGGCATCATTCGCGCCTTGGAAGAAGCTGGCATCCCTATCGATGTCATCGGTGGCACCTCCATCGGCTCTTTCATCGGCGCCTTATACGCACGCGACGCAGACGTGGTGCCCATGTACGGGCGCGCCAAGAAGTTTGCTGGGAGAATGGCATCTATGTGGCGCTTTGCACTGGACCTTACCTATCCAAGTATGTCCTATACCACGGGCCACGAGTTCAATCGTGGAATCTTCAAGTCCTTGGGAAATTCCCAGATTGAGGATTTCTGGCTCGAGTTCTATTGCAACACGACGAATATCTCCAAGTCGAGGAGTGAGATCCATACCTCAGGGTACGCTTGGAGATATGTCCGCGCTAGCATGACTTTGGCTGGTCTCCTGCCTCCACTGTGTGATGAGGGCAATTTGTTGTTGGATGGAGGGTATGTGGATAATCTCACAGTCGCGCACATGAAGTCTCTCGGTGCCGACGTAATCTTCGCAGTCGACGTCGGAGCCATTGACGACAACACTCCTATGAACTTCGGCGACAGCCTTTCTGGCTTCTGGGCCTTGGCAAATCGTTGGAATCCCTTATCGAACCACGCGAACCCACCCACACTAAGTGAGATTCAGGCGCGTCTGGCGTATGTGAGCTCTGTGGATGCGTTGGAGAGGGCAAAGGTCACGCCGGGGTGCATGTACATGCGTCCGCCTATCGATGCGTATGGGACGCTGGAGTTTGGGAAGTTTGAGGAGATTTATGAGGTGGGGTATAGGTATGGGAAGGACTTTTTGGAGGAAATGGCTAAGAAGGGGACACTGCCATTGATGGAGGAGAGTGAGGAGAGGAAGGCGTTGAGGCGGACGATGGCGCCGAGACGGGCTAGTATTTAGGGGATAGAAGGGGATGGGAGGATTGCAGGATGGATGTGGTGCGAGGATAGAGATTGAAATATCCTCGATCAGAATTGTAATTTGTACGCCTACTTTCACTTGTACCACCAACCGCCTCATCCTCGGACCATGAAAACTGTCAACCTGTCAAATATGCTGTGCAACAGAAGCTCGTGAGCCTGTTTGGAAGCACGAAGTCCTGTCCAACACCTCGGCTCGAGATGTCTTAGCCCCTGAGGACCTTTGTGGTCATCAGCCACAAAGGCAGTGGAGCGGAGTTCGCCGCCGTGCGTATTCTGGCCAACCCAACCGGTTACAGTAGGCTATCGTTATCACGTGCCAAATCCATAAACAGCGCAGACAAACGTAACGTAACCAGCCGTTTCAAGATCTGTGTCTTTGGATCTTGTGATGCATATATAGCGACGTGTTTGTGTATTGGTTTTGAAATTGTGTTTGTTTGGGTTCGTGCCGTTGTCTTTGATGCGTGAGCTATTCAGACCTTCAGTTGCTTGGCCACTAAGTCGGAGTATTTATTGTTGGTTCTGACAGCTGTCACTTGTCACCTTACCCCACGATACCCCGCATACGTCAGGATGAAGGCGCAACGACTCACTAGAACGGTCTATTATGGCACGTTCGTGCATTCGAAATCATTGACGGAACTGGAGATATTAAAGAATATAGCTGTATTCGTGGATGAGCATGGAACGATAGTCGCAGTAGAAAGAGATCTGCCTACCAATTGGGAGTTTCAGAATGCGTTGGTGAAGGTTGGCTGGGCGCCAAATGGCAATGGGGCGTCACGGCCGCCAACTTCCAATGGCTCAACGTCGACAGGTTCGGCGACGTTTGAACCAGTCTCTGGAGGCTCAGCATCGCCAAAGATGGAGCTGAGAGGTGGTGATGCTCAGACAGAGGCGGAAGTGAATGGCGAAGAGGAAAGCCATCAGGTGATGCTGAATTGCCACACCCACGTCGGTTCGGAAACAGTATGGGACGGCACCGTAGAAATTCGCGAGACTCGAGGCGAGCAGTTCTTCTTTCCCGGCTTCATAGGTAAGTGTTTCCAGGTCAATTGATCACGCAATCACATCTTGAGAGCTGAATTCTGACAAGAAAGCAGACACACACATCCACGCCTCCCAATACCCCAATTCCGGCATCTTCGGCAATTCGACCCTCATGGACTGGTTGGAGAAATACACCTTCCCTACTGAGGCCTCGCTCGCTTCTCTGCCCCTAGCAAGGAGAGTGTATAATCGGGTCATTGCACGCACGTTAAGCCATGGGACGACGACTGCGGCGTATTATGCTACGATTGATGTTGCTAGTACGAACCTCCTTGCGGACCTCTGTCTGATGCATGGCCAGAGAGCGTTGGTGGGGAGGTGTTGTATGGATTTTTTGAGTCCTGATTATTATAGAGATGAGTCGTGGGAAGCATCTCTTGCCGCCACACGAGAAACCATATCTCACATCCAGTCTATCGATCCGAGTTACGATCTCATCTCACCTATAATAACTCCCCGCTTCGCGCCAAGCTGCACCAAAGAGCTCCTCCAGGGCCTCGGTGACCTAGCAGCCGAGACCAACCTGCCAATACAGACTCACATCTCAGAGAACCACAACGAGATCGCCCTCGTCCGCAAACTCTTCCCAGACAAGAAACACTATACAGACGTCTACAACTCTTTCGGCCTTCTCACCCCAAAAACAATCCTAGCACATTGTGTCCACCTCTCCGATGATGAGCGACAAGTTATTAAGGAGAGGGAGAGCAAGATAAGTCACTGCCCGACGAGTAATTCCTCGATAACGAGCGGGGCGGCGAGGGTTAGGTGGTTACTGGATGGGGGGATAGATGTCGGTCTCGGCACCGATGTCTCGGGGGGGTATTCTCCGAGTATACTTGAAGCTGCACGGCAGGCGCTGTTGGTGAGCAGACATGTGGCTATGGGTTTAGCGCTGAGTGATGAGGAGGAGTGTGATAGGGTTAAACTGAGTGTTGAGGAGGTGCTTTATCTGGCCACGAGGGGGGGCGCTAAAGTGGTTGGTTTAGAGGACAGGATTGGTGGGTTCGAGGTTGGAAAAGATTGGGACGCTCAGTTGATAAGTCTGAATAATGTGAGCGATGAGGGAGAGATCGAGGAGGAGAGAGGCGACGAGGTAGGACCGGTTGATATCTTTGGGTGGGAGAGTGAGGAGGATAAGGTGGCGAAGTGGGTATTTAATGGGGATGATAGGAATACGACGGCGGTTTGGGTGAAAGGGCGGTTGGTGCATGAGAGGAGATCTTGATGGAGGTGCATATGCTTACGGATAATTGGGTGGCTATTTTCTGTATTTGAGCGAGCAAGCATGTATTCATGGATGTAGCTGGATGGACACCTCATGTTTTCATGCACTCTCTTACGTCATGGATAGCGAACATCCTATCTCTCATCTCTTCCGTCAACCCGCCGGTCCAGCAAAGAAGCAAGATCCTGTCCTCACATTTCGCTACGAGCAGTGGCGCACTACTAGCGAATATAGAGATGTTGCCATCGTGCCACGCGGCAACGGTAATAACACCACTCAGCTGGTGCTGACACTGTGGCGCGAGCTAATGGAGGAACTTTCTGCTGTCGCACTATAAGTTATGAGCGACGCTGCTGTTCCATTCTTTGGCGACAAGGAAACTGCTGACATAGCCCTCACTAGTGGCAGCATTCTCGCGCGCTGCTATCAGGCAGGGCATTGTCAGTTTCGTCGGTTCTTCTTGCCGCTGAGCTGGACTGGCGAGGATTTTTTTTGAAGCCGGTCCTTTTTGCTCGGCGGAGGCATGTTCTTAGTGACGCCGATAGACTTCACTGGACTGCGTTTGAGTGGGAGTCTTCTTCGCGGATGGAGGCATGGAGCCGGCTTGTTCGCGGTGAATGCGGCTGGACTTTGTCTCAGCCGTCGCTGGCGCCATCAGAGCCCATGGTGTTTTTGACACATGCGGAATCGTGCTGAGCGAGTTGCTCTTCGGACCCAAATCGGGAAGGCGCCCAATCAACCTCTTGAAGCAGACCATTGGGCGTCCAACCTCGATGGCTCTCAGCCACGCCAGCTCCACCTCGCCATCACCCTTCACACTCTCGATTGCACGCCGCTCACCTTGATAGTGACCACCGCCTAAGATCTTAACAACTTGGATGAGAAGCTCATTGGGAAGCGCAGGACGGGCAGTTGAGGGAGCCAGAAGGGAACATTGATGATTGGACCGGGGCTTCCCAGGCGGACTTACTCGCTGCGCCCGTAATAGTGGCTTGTCGACCTCCTTTGCTCCGGCTTTCCAGACGTTGCTGCCAAGCAACTTCGGCGACAACAACGCTTTGCACTTGTCTGCCATGTTTGTTCCGATAGCCTCCAGCGGCCCAATTGGCAATGGTGCTTCTCGGAGAAGGTTTGGTGACCGCGACGGCATTGAGTCTTCGAGGTGAGACAAATCTTTTGTCATAATAAGCGTCGGCTTCCGCAAGTACCAGCCATGTTCTGTTATCTCGCAGCGATCTGCCTGAGAGTTCTGACGTCTGGGCTCAAAGTGGCCGTCTCGGGGGCAGTAGAACTCCTGGTTCCATGCGGACTCATTCTTAGCGACGTAGCCTGGTTTGAACTCAACAAAGGCCAGGACCTGGTGGGTAATAAGGTGCATGGTGTCTTTTACGCAGGTGAAGTTGCGCCGATCGGCAAGATTAGAGCCATGAGTGGCAGCATTGGATGGGCAAAGCACTCGATGCGAGTCAAGGGCCTTATCGGAGGGGCTTCGTATTGAATGCGGATCTTTTTTCAATGATAAGGCTACTCTCCCACCGCCAGCTTTACAGCTCTCAATGATACGCCGCTCAGCTTGGGAGAGGTCAACAAACGTGGAAGATTCAATGTCATGGATAAGACGCTCAGCGCAGTGCAGGTCCAGGGGCAGAATCTTACGTTTCGCTGCCACACCTAGCTGACGGGCGCAAAGTAAACTCCTACACAAAACCCTTGAGCATCTTGAGCTTGTGCAAGATTTGAGAACGGCACCAAAGGGCTGGGCTGTCAGGTTGTGCTGAGTCGAGCTTATTGAAATCCTATGGCCAGGTCTTGAGGACGTGTGGGATTGCTGAGCATATCCGCCAGCGGCGCTTGAACAGTTGAGCTATGATGTCGTGTGCCCAGAGGCGTGAGGGAGGACCCAAAGGCGATCTGAAAGAGGTGTGGTGTTGCTACTGCTGAGAACGCAAGTAGGACTTCATCTTGGCCGAGTCAAGAATCTCGCCAGGAATCTACTGTTTGCGGACGACATCGGTCCTTCCAAAGCGACCCGTCGGGCCATATTTGTTCTGATATCTTGCAGCGCTTTGAACTGCGAACCCTATATAGCTGGTGATAGCAGCCGCGGCATTCTTTATCAGCTGCCTGATGCCATTCTTGTTGATGATGCGACCCTCCCAATCTTGCCATTGCGGATGGTGAGCCTGCCGGGCTCCATATTGATTTGCTGGTGGAGGACGAGGTCCAGCTGTGAGCCCGTCGTGCCCTTCTCATGGAGCTTCCTAAGCTCCGTCCATGTTGTTAGGTCTTCTGTGGCTTCCAATTTAATTTAATACAATTTTTCCAATGCATATCTACCCCATCATTGGGTGTTTTAGCTCTCATTGTCCTTCCTGCCATATGTAGATTGAAGCCGTGACACTGGAATGTTCCCAAGGACACATTAAGCCCTCAAGACGTCCAAGACCCAGATCACATATAAGGCGTCTCGTTTGATACTTCAGCCACTATTTAACTATTTCTTGCATTAGCGGTTTAATATCAAACAGAGATCTTCGCACCTATGCAACTCTCCCCAGTCGTGATGTAAAGCTGTGGAGTGGCAGAAGTGGCTGAGGAGCGGCGTTGCCATGACAACGTTGATACGACATGTCAACACCTGCCACCAAGCTCTAAACCCTGCAGCACGGTTTGCCGCAGGCCCCATTACCCACTCTTATTGGCCCTCACCGCACAATCATGAGGGGAAAGGTTTGACCAAATGGAGCTGTTTACCGTGAAGGCTGGCGCGGCGCCTGCGAGTTACGAGAAGTGGAGATGGTGCAGATCGAGCAGTCCACGCTATTTACGAAGGCCAGGCCAGGAGAGGACCTATATGCGGCCATCTTTCCTGGCATCGTCTAAACATCCCACCGAGCATTCCCCGCCGAAGAGCCTGGTAAACATCTAGAAAGCCGACTCGAAACGCAGCAAACGGAATATACGGCTTGCAAACGACATACGCGAAGCATGCTGGCACCCTAAGATATTACGAGGCCGAAGGCAGAGCAAACATGAGGAGCGATAGGGCTCCGCTGGCGCTGGCATTGGCAGCGGCTGGAGTTGGAACAGTCAGCGCGACGATACTACCTTACAACCCAACTACGATCTTCTTGTCGCCCAACGACTCCAGTGTCGCATACATCATCGATGACCAAGCGGGAAACCTGTTGACACTCAATATCTCCTCGACGATAAAGGCTGGCGACATTGATGCGATCACTGCCAACAAATTACCGTTCTCGGAGTCCGACACAAGCATATCTTACACGCCTTCAATATCGCCATCGGGCTCGATAGGCATCTACGCCGGATCTTGCGACTCCAACTCATCACTATGGACGTACCCATATTCGACTTCCAACGAGGGAGCGACATGGTCAGAGATACCGACTAGCGACTCTTCCTCGCTATCGACATTGGGAGGAGGACACGGTCCGGGTTACCTTGCGTCCTCGTTCTACTTCTCCACCAATGTCGAAACTGACGACACCAACCGGTCGATATACACCTTTGGCGGCATGTGTCCAACCGGTTCCGCCGCCGACGAAGAAACATTACAAGCTGGCGCCAACTACACGAACAGAATGCTCAAGCTCTCGCCGCTGGCAAGAAAATGGCCTCTGGCATACGAGGCATCACTTAGTGCTGTGACAGGCTTAAAACCAGTGCCCGAAGCTGGCTTCACGATGACTGCGCTACAGTCGACGTACTCCAACTCCAGCTCAGGGCACGTTACACAAGCACAGACATATGTTGTCATTGGAGGGCATACCGAGGGCGCCTTCATCGGGATGAACCAAGTGGCGCTGTTTTCGTTGCCACAGGAGAGCTGGACATTTCAGTCCGTATCAACTGGACCTTCCGAGCCTAACAGCGAGCTTGCGACGATAGAAAGAAGGCGACGAAAGTATGCAACTGTGCCGGTGAGCTCAGATGGAAGAGTAGCCAAAAGACAGTCCAACGGTGTACCAGAATCAAGATCGGGACATACCGCTGTGCTGAGCTCGGATGGAAGCAGGATCATTGTTTTCGGTGGATGGGTCGGCGATGTGAACACCCCAGCTGAACCCCTTCTCGCGGTCTTGCATCTCGGAAGTGGTTTTGGTGGTGTCGGAGCTTGGTCGTGGGAGCTGCCAGAGATGAATGGAACGGAATTTGGTCTAGGAAAAAAAGATGGAATCTATGGGCATGGAGCTATCATGTTGCCTGGTGATATGTTGATGTTTGCTGGGGGCAACAAAATTGCGCCTACGGAGTCTAAGACGAAAAGAGCAGACCCTGGCTTGCAAGCAATGTTTCTTGACACCACATCCATGACCTGGACGGACGGCTACACAAATCCAGATTACGACCCTTCTAACCCTTCTGCGCCAGGACAGTCCGGTTCCGGTGGCCCAGCAGGTTCTGGCGACACCAGCAAGAAAGTGGCCATCGGAACCGGCGTTGGCGTCGCTATCTTCGCTATCTTTGGTGCTGTAGCACTCTTCTTCTGGTATCGCCGCAAGCTGAACCGAAAGCATGTCGCAGCACGAGATCGCGATCTTGCAGCTCTAAGCCAGACGACTCACAGAAATATGGCTTTCTATGGCGAGCAAGCAGAGATGCAACAACGAATTGGTGCGGACTCTCTTGGCAGCAGGACATTGAGCCAAGGCTGGGGTTTCGGTGGCGAAAGTGCTATTGATGCTTACACCGGTGCAGCTTATGGGCCTATTGAGTATCAAGGCTATGATCATGGGCATGTCGAGGAAGGTGGTGTGAGTTACGTTCAGCCACAACAACCTGGTGGATTTCAGATACCGCGAAAGCCGGCGAATATTAGGAACGCGAGAGGTGTTTATCAGCCGGCGCCGTTGTCCCAGAATAACCATTACTCGAACTTCGAGCTCGGCGCTCCGCATAGCAGGGCAAACAGCTTGGGTACGGCAGGAGCCATTCATCCGATCTACGAGGCTGATGAAGATGACCATGGAGATATGGCAAACACAAACCTAATCGATGCCCAAAGACTACACGATCTACCTGGACCTTCGCCAGTTGAGTCCAACAGCGATCCTTTCCAAGACCCAGAAAGTCAAAGAGGGAGCAGAATGATGCCAATTCTGGAATTACCACCAAGGAGTCCGTCGAGAGGCAGAAATGGTACTAGTCCGGAGAGGTACGACTTGACGAAAGAAGAAAGGGAAAGAGAAATCAAAGAATGGGTTTCCGACTGGGCAGCCGCGGACACATACGCCATGGGCCACACTGCTTCCACTTCTGGTCCACATGGCACTCGCAATACTCAGTCACACAGTCGTCTTAGTCCTTCGAAGGATACAAACTCGTACTCGGGAAGGACGGATAGTAATTTGAGTGACCAGAGTGCAGTGACGCTGAGCAGGAATAATAGCGCCGGTACGCGCACCAAGTCTTTGACGGCTTTCTTTACTGGAGGCGGCGGATGGGGTATGTTTGGCTCTGGCAACATGCCTCAAGGTGGGGGTGTCAGTCGTCAACTTACGATCATTAACAACGAGTATCTTGGTCCAGCATCAGGGCGTGTTACTGCTGAGCCTTACTACCCATCTGGATCAACTAGTCCGGAAGGCGATAGTCGCAACAGCACCCTCACCGCTAGCGGTCCAGCTGGCACTCTTCAGCCACCAAAGAGTTCAGGCAATGGCAGTAATAAATCAGGATCATCTGGTAACTCGGTTAGTCATCATAGCAACGGCTCATATATCACTGCACAATCACATATCTCAGCAGGTTTTATCGGCCTCAAAGAACAAGCTGAAAACCTCTTACCAAGACCTGGAGCTTGGGAGCCTGGCTCTCCCAGCAAATCAAAGGGCTTGAAGAGGAGGAGCCCAGGATGGCTGGGAAGTATCAAGAAAGCGCTCGGCAGGGAGGAATGGGTAGGCAGTTCTGGTACCGAGCCAGAAGACCGCGAGAACCTCCGTTACGACGGCGTCGGCTATGGCGGCTACGCTGATAGCCCTAGTCCGACACGTACGGGCTTCGATGATCACCCTTATGCCGATCGAGCGTACAACGATGAGTCGTTCCCTACCCGAACAGCTTCAGCTTCTGCCTCACTGTGGCGCAGAAAACAGGGGAGAGGCGACTGGGAAGATTCTCCTGATGAAAGGGCGTTTGCAGGTGGCGTGCAGAGGAATCTCACCGTTGCAGTTCCGCCTGGTGCGGGCAAGGAGGACAGGGCGGAGGATGAGGACTGGGATGTGGAGAAGGCGGTGCAGGGTCGGCAGGTGCAGGTTATGTTTACGGTGCCGAAGGAGAGGTTGAGAGTCGTTAATCATGATGTGAGTGATGATGAAAGCGATATTGGGATGGTGAGGGATTTGTTGTCTGGTAGTCCGATAAGGGGTGGTACGCCGACGCTTGAGAGGCAACTTAGTCGCTTGAGTGGAAGAAGCCAGATTAGGCCTGAGAGCTCGGCGAGTAGGCGGATGCCGGTGGAGAATCTGGAGATGTTGAATATGGGTGAGAGTATGGATAAAGGGAACGGCAAAAAACCCGAACACGACGTTCCGCTACCTTTGAGGCCCGTACGGCATCTCCCTCCACCGCCCGACGCACCTCTTGACGTCCCGAAGACGAGACCGCAATCACCTCTCCGACTTGATACTTCTCAGGAGCTACCGCCAAGGACTACGGCATCGCCCAAACCGCCTTCGCCACTGAAGCATTTACCGCCACCGAGAGAGGATACGAAGTCTCCGGCGTTAAGTGTCAAGCTTAAGCATGTTGATGATCCGATATCAAGGAGTGGGAGTCCGGCGAAGAGTCTCAGGAGTGTGAGGAGTGGGAAAGTGGCGGATATGGTTAAGCAGATGGAGGAGATTGCTAAGTCTCCCGAGATTTAGGAAGAAGAATAAGATATAGATAATATGGGATGATATATACAGGATATATGGTGCTATGTGATGGATATGATGTATGGGAGCTATTTGGCGAGTGTAGGATACATTTTGACGTTGGGTGGATGTTTGCTAATTATGGTCATTTTTGATGGTCATGTTTGGCACTTTGGCGTGGTCATCTGAATTGGGAGATGGTCCGGGCTTTCGCTTAGTATTGGTGGCTTATCTAGCATACTATACCTATTTTGAAGAAATATATAACTTCTGAAACCATTCATATCTTTGTATCACGATGTATTTGGCGCAGCATCGAAACAAGCTCGGCAATTATTGCGCTCTCTGATAGGTATTTGCAGCACCATTCTGGCCCCATACTCTCATGTTTACTCTAGGGCATCTCGTTTGTCTGACAATGTTGAGAGGTTTGTTCTAACAGCGGACCGAACTGACGAACGGGGAGGTGGTTGTCGCTTTTGTGAGGAACTGGGACATCGATGGGTCCTATTAATGGTAAATCTTGGGTTGCCCTGTTTTAAAGGTAACGAACAGAGTGTTTCGCAGTAACAAGGAAGCATAATTTGCAGTCCTGGGGAAAGTAGTAGCGATCTTACAGCTGGTCTTTCGGACGGAAGAAGAAACTCTTGCATGTGTAGCAAAAGCCAATGGAGCCGAGTTTGACAAGAGCCAGGCCTGATGTGTCGGGTAGAGCAAGCAATATCATGTTGGAGGCTATAACTTTCGGCTTAGATGGGGAGCTGCTTAGATAGAAGACATTTAGCGAAGCTGTTGGTGCGGTTGGACAATTTGCGGCATTTATTGTGGGATTGTGGTCGTGATTGAAGACGTCGGATTGGCATGGCTGGGTGGGTGCAGCTGGCGCTTCCGCGACTTCAAGTTCGGGTTGGGGATTAAGCAAAGTACGATCAATGACGTCCTGCTCAAAGTCGCCGAAATCGATGTCGAGGGTTTGTGATGGTGCCTGGCCGGATGATTGTTCGTTTGTAGCACCCTGGAGGTTGACGCAGAAAGGGCTCGAGTCAAGCGCAGCACACGCAGCACAATCAGCACATTTTGCAGGAAAGGCAAATAAATGAAGATAACACGACATTTTGGGTGGCTGCTATTTTGTTCTCGCAAATTAAAATCGTACTACCTGTGTCCTATCTATGCAGCGCCCACAAACTTGGCCGACAGCACTTCGTTCGCTGAAGGCGACCGAACAACAGGGTCAACTGCACTCTGCGCTGTATATAATGTTTGGAAGATGTGAAGCACCTTGTCTATATGGGTTGCTGTTGCCTGCTGCCAAGCTCAGTTCGACGGCGCATGAGAGAAAAGAGTAATTGGGATCGGGTAGTCGCTCAAGTCCCTAGGCCCCTTAATTGGCCGTGTTTCAAGCCTGTATGATCTCGCGGGGAGACAAACACGACTGCATACAACACGTCAGGCTTCGACAAACGGACATACCACACTTCAGTGGTTTCATGCACGTCGAGTTTAAAAAGAGTCGCAAACTAAATGATCCATCAGCAAGGCAATATTGCAGCTCGTTGCTCCAAGCGAGTTACCAAACGAAAGACAGTGGGCGTGTAGGACCGACCTCCGGCTGCAATCGAAGCGAATTGTGCCGAGTCTCAGGCATCTGGACCATCTCCAGATTGCTTCGAAGCCGCACTGCCGCAGATCGCTTCCAAGTCTTCTGGTACACATGAAGGCCAAACTGGTCAAGTTGGTCGTCGGCAGGCGCCATAGTCATTCGAAGGGAGAGATCGCTCCGGACAGATGCCACAAAATCTTGCATTCTCATTATGCTTTCGAAGTCACATACTATTCTTTAACTCTATTATGTGGTCCTCTGCTAACAATGTAAGCGGTTGTGACAACCCGGGTATAAATGCAAAGTCGCGGGTGTCGACTCACAGCTCGTCCCGAGCCACATGCTGTGGCTTCTTCTGTAGGAAGTGTCCCTCCAATCCCATCCATTCCGCCATAAACGCTGTCGTAATTTTAGCCCAGTCCCCTACGGTAGGTATGTCTAAATGCTCTCCATCATCTTCCATCTTATGCCAAACTGTCGGGAACGGATTCGGAATGAGATGCAGCACTTCCACGCCTCTTTTCAAGAAGGGAACGTGGTCATCTTGCATCATTGGTCCGCTCCAGTACGGACTTGTCTTCTTCTCGTCCTTCAAGAATGGTGCGGCCGGCTGCGCCTTCAATATTGACAGCTCGTTTGAGCGCATTCGTCTTTCCAGCGCCGCCATGTTCTTGTATGCCCAATGTGTGTTTGACCAATAACTTGGGACAACGGGGTCCGCGGAGCCAAGCAAATCCAGCAGCACAAAAAGGCTGATACTCGACAACTCGGTCCTGTACGTGGATAGAGCCGGATGGTAGGCCTTGTCCCATTCCTCCGCCAAAGACCTAGCGCCATAGAGAGAGTCAGTATCCGTCCAATCCACCATGGCCTCCTCGCCATCGAGAAGTATGATTTGTATGCCAGTGGTCTCCTCCATATCCTGCTCGCCGGCTTTGACGACGGCATCCCACTTCCTAGTCAAAGTGTCATCGATGCTCCTGGCGGCATGGAGCAACATTGCACACGGCGCTGCTGAGTCCACGGCTCCAATGAATCCCTTCGGCGTCAATTTCGAGTCGTAATGCGCAACCATTGTCAAGCGACCAACGTTTCCGGGTGTGGCCCAAGGTGGATCCCTCGTCATGATCATATTGATGAATGGCACCTGTCTGTTGTCTGTTGCTGGCGTCTTGCTTGTAGAATTCTGGTATTCGATTATCCATTTTGGAAGTTGCGTTGAAAAGAAGTTGTGGAAGTGATTGCGCACTTTCTCAGAGCCTGGTGTGCCGGCCACGCGAGGTATGAGAATTGGTGCTAGGATGCCATCTTGGTTGTGTATATCGAAGTCCTTGCCTCCATCCGGGAGTAATTGAAGTGTCTTGTCCGAAAGTGGTGTGAATGCGCGGACCGAATTGCCAGGAAGTGCCATAAACGACACGATCCATAGTATTATCGGCAGACTGAGAAGGTGGAACAGCGCCATCTTGTTATTTCTGCTTAGGTCGCCGTTGGAGAGACCTTGTTCAACCGTCACCGCGCCAGAGACTGCAAGCTCATGTCCTGCTTATATAACCGGAATAAGTGGTGGAGTTGAATGCGATGGATCGAATGTTCCTCTATTCACTTAGCATTGTTCTAAAGCGAGGTGTGCGCAAGGTGCTCCCGGGCCAGGTCCCACCCAAGGTACTTTACTTCAGGGCTTATCGCGGCAATCTGATCTCGTCCCAACACCACAACTTCTCGCAGCAGAAAGTAGCCATTGTCAGCACATTGACCTCAATCTCTAGGGCGTTTATTTAATAATTTTTGTCTAATTAAATTTTCTTAATTCATTGAATGTCTGTGTCAATATGCATGCCACGTCCACTTACAACAATCCTTATCGTCCGATACGACAAGCGCTGTCAACCACAATCCTTCCGGCGGTTAAATATACTGAATTCGCTCACGTGTTGTGATTTCCAGACTCGCCATTTGTCGCATTTTGTGTACATGAAGAAGTAGCTGCAAATAGCCGACTCAAGTAATTGCGACATAGACCACAAAACCTCGGCTGTTTATTTACAGCTCCTTCCTGACCACTATGGTCCTCCTCCGCCACCTCCAAACCAGCCGTGCCAGCACCAACTGTCGCTCAGCTACTTTGACAAATGTCACACTTCTCCGTAGGTCAGCGCTTCGCCAATTGAGGCCTCAAGTAGCCCGGTATGCTACAAAATTGTCCAAAGACACCAAAGTAGTGAAAACCGTACCAACACCAGCAGCCAACGAGGTAGTGTCAAAAAAGCCAAGTGAGCTCTCTATAATCTTTATTAAATGCAATTTCTAATGAATTTCTCAGTATACCCAGCTCGTCTCCTTGTCTACCATGCAGGCACTCCACGCACAGTCTTCATCGGCTGCATGAAAGTCACCACAATTTTCCTGGCAGCCTTCTTCGGTCTAATCGTAGCCCCAGCCCAACTCGCCGCTCCAACTCTCCCATACTGGCGCTTTGCAACCACCTTAGCCACTGGCATCATGCCACTCCTCTTCGTCACATGGACAACGGCTCCATTTGTGACCTACATACACCTGCGCCTCCCGCAGTTCGCACGTCTCTCCCGTGACCTCCTGGTCCGATACCTCAGGACTCTTCCTAAGACTGGAGAGGTGGATATTACTACGATCACACTCATTGGCCGCCCACGTGTCCAGCGCATGCAGTTCGGTGACTTGCAGGCTCAGCAACCTAGATTACTGAATGTTGCAAACTTTAAAACGGAGAGGATTGATACGACGAGACCGTGGTGGGCGTTGGGTCAGGGTCAAAGGCAGTATGCCATCGGTGAAGCGAAGGGCAAGGCCAGAGACGGATGGTGCTGGGACGTCGTGGCGGCAGCCATCAGGGAGGGAAAACTGAAGGATGCACCAAGCGCCGCTGCAAAAAGCACTGTAGCTGGTACTACTGCGAGTGCTGCAAAGAAAGTCGGCAAGAAGTAACTGGCAGAACAAGATTGCAATCGAAGTTAACCCTCTTACATGATAGCTCAAACTAATCGAAGTCAATTTGAGTCTGTACTTCTTAATAGCTCCAATTATCCAGTTATGCGCTCTATTTGTTGAGATAAGAAGTCGAACTATTGTAGACTTTATCAATGGCTCTAAGTAACCAATCATTAGCTGCGGTTAAAGAAGCACAAGTCCACTGGATGTATCATGTATGAAACACCAAGCATTGACATGGATAAATGACCGTGGCCGGCGAAAAATGTCAAATTTTATCGACATCGGGCTACAGAGAGCTGGCGCCGTCACACAGGGGCAGTAGAGATCATGGGGTCGTGGCAGAAGTGTATCCATTCAAAGTCGCTAAGCACTATCAAATATCAAGTACTGTTATCCATAATACATGGCTCCGCGAATCCCTCAATTGCGAGTGAAATCCTAGACACTATCGCTTCTGGATTGTATGGCTCAAGTAACTCGCTGTCGTTTGTGATCTGATGTGACCCCTCGAAGGTGGGAAAAAGTGGAAGGGTGTTAAGCAGGTCTTCAAAGGAGCGATCGCCACCGACGTACTCCATTATGCGTGAAGATTTGTTTGATCTTGGTTTGGGACAGTGATTAGGTTGAGTGTCCATTTGTCGCGACAAGGGGAGGAGGGTAGGAAGCGCGGCCAGGGGTGCTCTTGGATTTCCCAAACGGGAGTGTCCACGGCAGGCTAGTTCTCTCGGTTTCACCTCACCAATTGTAAACAAAACATTGAAAACCACACATGCTTGCAAAACACATACGTGAAGTTCCAGAAACAATCTCACGATCTTATACGCTCAAAAGCTGCTCGCGTTTGCCTCATTCGCGATCCTACAGCTTCCGACTTCAATCGAAGCCGTCGCAAGTATTCAACTACACGAACCACAAACCAAGCTGTACGCGTAAGACTATTAGGCAAGCAATATTCCCTTACACGATCCTCAGAGACCTAGAAACTCTCCGCTCCAGCTTCAACTGCGCCAAAACACCTTCGAGTTTGGTCGGCTTTGCCAACAAGCCTAGAGTCCACAGGCAGCTTGACCGAAGCCAGAGACTAGATCCCGCGTCATCCCAGAGCCATCAAGGTTAGCAATATCCATTATCAATACATTCTCATGGTCTTGTCCGAGTTTGTGCGAGCTCTGGCTGTCGCAGAATCCTCGATATTCTCCAACTGACGAAGTCCAGTCCCCAACTCGCGACTCTGAGGCCCAACGCAGCTCCGTTCCGCGTTTTCCCATAGGCGCAATCAAGAAGTAAGTGGCCATGGATCTCCATATCGTCTGGCTCAATACCTACTTGAACAATCATTGCTTTCGAGCCATATTCGTGCTATGGCGCTCCCAGCTAACGACTCTCAGAACAGAAAATCACCTGATCAAGGTGCCGACAGCTTCTATCAAGAACATTTTGGCACCATAAAGCATCTGATATTCTGCACAAGATAAATCCAAACACAACCGTCAAGATGTGCAAGTTCTGTGGATACTCTTGCACCAATAAGAACTGCCCGGCGCGCCATTGCGAGATCACGATCTGCGGCAGTGCGCCTCCAATTGCCTACAAATCCGTCCTCCAGGCCACCCTCTCGGGCAACCCGAAGAACATTCCATTCTCAGACAGAGACTCAAAGAAGTGCCCAAACAAAATGCGCATCGAGTACCCAGTCCTCTGTGCCAAGTGCCGCGGTCCAGCCGACGAGGAGATTGCTTGCCAGGAGGCCTTGAGTGATGAGGGTCTCTACGTCCAGAACGTTGAGGAGGGTGACGCCCACTTCGGGGAGTGGATGGGGCATTACACCAAGATCCCAGAGTTGGCTGTGTTCGACACTGAGATGCCTGCCTCTGCGGGGAGCGACGAGATGGACGGCGATGTCGGCCGACAGAACCAGCCAGCTGTACTCGATCTCTTCGATAACGGCCCATACAACACCGGAATGGCTTCCTTCGGGGCCGACCTCTTCCTAAATGGCCCAGGTTCAAGCACTCCAGTCAGGAGTGGATCTTTCCGCAATGAGCTCTTCCCAGCCGGGATTCCATCCAGAATCCCAACCAAAAGCAAGGAGTTGTTCCCAGACTACACTTGGAGCAAGAAGCCGGTCAGGGAGCTGCTTCCAAGCATCATCCACAAGATCAAGCCCGTGCAAAACCCGCTCCTCTCCAACCGTGTCACCATGTCTCTAATGAAGAAGGGCCCGAGCATGTTCAAGCCAAAGTCTCCAGCCAACTTTCGCAAGGCTAACGTTGCACCAACTACCAGCTCCAAAAAGGCTCAGATATTCGGCAGGGCAAAGACTGCAAACCGCACCAAAGGAGCCGACTCCCTCCTCAAGGACATGAACAAGGCAGACCACGGCATGATCGTCCATCCGAACGGAGATCAGAGACGGCATCGCAACAGGCTTCGTATCGCGCCATCTCCTCTTGCACAGGTCACCAACAACATCGACATCGCAAACACCGCTACTCAAAATGCCGACGCCGAGGCACTTGCGAATGCTCAGATGATTATCGATAATATCCCAATCCAGCAACTCGTCGACCGCATCAACGGTGCTCTTCCAACCAACAAGATGTCTAACTCCATGAAGAGGTTCATCGCTAAGAAAAAAGCCCGTAAGCAGATATCCAGGGATGTGCGTCGCATGGTCTTCGACCAACAGATCGAGGAGATCATCGGCAGGTCTTCTGGTGTCGAGCAGTCTGCCGCCATCCAACAAGCGGAGGACGAGTTCAGAATCGAGTTCGAGCTTGATGGACTGACTGTCAACTTCGGCGAGGTTGACGTTGAGATGGGCGACGCTCTAGTCGGCTCAGGCCTATCATGTGGAGTACTTCTGTGGAGCAGGTGAGTTTAATCGGACCCTTGAGTCTCTTGGTCATTGCTAACTTCTCCCTCTAGTTTCTTACCGAGTTTGTGCAGCGCACAGCCATCATGCCCGTAAACGTCAAGAGAACCAAAATACGACACTCAGCATGCTACGATCGGTCCGCACTATGTATGAGGCATTGGTCGGCATTGTGAACACTGGGGAAGATTTTATTTCTGGGCCGTGTATTGCTCTTATGAGCTTATTTCTTTCCTACTGGGGGACGCTTGTGGCATATCTACAGATTTTATGTTCTCAAGGATTATGCAGGCTCTATACTGAGGACTTGAAAGCAGAGGCAGAAGCGCAAGCAGAACCGACGTGGAAGAAGACTTAAGTAGCACATGAGGGGACTTAGGGGGGGGGGCCAGATTTCTATTTGGGGATGCAATGTATACATGAGGCTATCCGAGAGATTGAGGTTACTTGGGAGAAGCAGACAAGGACAATCAAGAATGCTTATTCATACCATTTATCGTGGCTGTTGTTGAGACTTTCAGAAGGAAGACGCTTACTCTGCCGAACTGCTTGGTAAATCATCCGTCGAGCTGTGGCTTACAACCCAGATGTGTGGGTTTGGAAATCGAGGCATTTCGTAGGACCAAGGCACTCATTCGTGGATGACCTTGAGATGAAGCCTCTAAAGATAGAGCTCGAGTCAGATTTTGCTCTTTGTTGTGGTCTGACCATTGAGAGCACGTGTCTCGGAGTCATGAACTGCGCCTTGGCAGATGTGTCACATGACTCCAGAACAATAGCCTGTAGCTAAGCAAGTGCGAGTAAGAGAGCACCTTCTTGTGTATCGCAACTTTTACGAGCGTCGATGCTACCTTACTGGCTGCTTGTCTCTGGGAATTGTTGAGATAAGTGCAAAGTTGTTCTTGGTTTCTTGGTGGGAACTATCTTATTGATCACGTGGTCCGAAGGACGAGAGAGAGAGAACACAACATTATGATGCTGAGAATTTAAAAGTCAATCTAAAGTCTCTATCAGAGTATACTAAGGCTCTGTATACTTGTATGATCAATAACGCAGTGCCTTAGGTTCGCGCTGTCAGGTCGCGATAGTCCATAGGTGGTGTCCATCACAGCGCTCCGTCGCCTCCTCAAACCCTCCTGTCGCACCGCACCACCAACTAAAAACACGGACGGTCTCTTAAACAGCCTGAATCGTGTCGCAGCTCCTCTATCGCGATCGCGCCAGTACTTGTCGACAATCCCATCCACTATATGCACCATCATCTGCGGCCTTGTACTGGTGACTGCCTCTTGCAATCAGGACGTCGAAGTGCCGTATTCCTTCCGCTGGTGCCGGATGCAACGGCGCCTCATAAAGGCTTGTTCAGACCTAATTGGAGTCCTCGTACTTGGTACATCTGTGCGTCACTGTTTGGCACCCTATTTGTGACGTCGGCGGCGACTTCTTGGTATTGGGGGCTTGGGGAAAACATTTGGGGATACTTGGGGATTTGGGGTAGAGACGACGACGACCATAGAAATTTTGACTGCAAGCGATGACGTCTGGAAGACTTCGAAGAAAGCAACAAATCTGAAATTGTGAGCGACAACAGAGGAATAACAAACTCATTGCTGAAACGATGATAGTTGGGAGATTGCGACGGGCGACGACAAGCAGCTTTCTGGCGCAAGCGGTGACATCGCACTGTCGTCTCATAGAAGGTTAAACAGATGAACAGGAGAACCTCGACATACAGACTACAAATGGAACTGTCGCCGTCGACCAAGACCTCCTGGTCAGCTTGGCCGTCTCATGAGCGTGTTCATCTCGCCTCAACGGAATGGCTCCCTTTCGTCCTTCCTTCCTCTCACCTCATCGACCAATATCATTTGTAAGCAACCCCATAACCACGTCGTTGCCTTGTGATCTTCACTACGGAGCAACAGAAATCCGACGCAGCAACATCAACATTCCCACTGTATTAACTCGGTTCTCCAGTTTTACTCCACAAAATGCGCGTCTTCTTTTGGAATCTGGAGTAAAATAAGCAGCACTTATTCACCGTACAGCCGGTCGTCCGTCGGTCGAGGGCCGTTCAGACGAAGTGGATACAATGGTACAATATTGTGCCGCATTCGTGTCGGGCTGCCGTCTTCGTCTCCGTCCGAGGCAACGCTAATGCTTTAAAGTTCTGTCACGGGCAAAGATAGTGACAAACAACAACTTGAAAACCCCATATATTAAGATGGGGACCTGTTAACCAGCAAATGAAATTCAATATCCCGCCCGCTAAGCGCGTTGGAGCATCTGTACTCCAGCCTTGACGGCTATTCTGAAGAGTTCAACAATCCACTTCATGAAATTATGCCTTGGTGCTAACGGGGTTTCTCCAAGAACGCTACACCTACCCTAACAAACAACTAAAATGAATCTCGCGCTAGAACTGTATCGTAGATCGAGGTACCACCGCTGAAGTCGACATTTTATATCTTGGCAGCCCTTGACTGGACATTTCTAAAGCGCCTCAGTGGCCAGGTTGTCTGAGCTAGTGGACGCCTCCTACGCATCACCACTACTTGACTCGACATTTCCACATCTGAAAGTGACTTTGTTCACGTGCTTTGTCAAAAAATATCATCCAATCAAACGTCTTGGTTTCCCCCCGTTTGGCTTAGAAATTGCATTCCACGGCTGCCAAGAGAACATCTCCAAGTTCCCCAACCGTACCCATGAAGTCTCCAAAAGCTTAAGCTGCTTTGGGAGGTGTCTCCGCATTCTCTGATTCAAGGACAAGTTGCAAGAATACCTCATCTGCTTTCAGAGGCTCGAAATACTTTACATCCGATCACCTTGATGGAGGGGAGCAGTAACTGTGACGCGGCTTGAGACATCCAATGGCAAGCCACACTTCTGTTCCTTTGTCTCGAGTAAATGTGCACCGGAAGGCAAAATTCGTATGATGCTACATAATAACGGGTCGAGATGCTGAAAACTCACTGATCGTGAGCAAAAGAGTTCCGCGATGCCGCTTTGAAATCATGCTGCCGACCACCACTATGGCGTGTTTTGTGCAAAGTAACCCTTCACAAAGCAGTGGTCCGTTCGTCCAACTTTCCACTTGCCCGAAGCTAATTATGGGGACACTTCTCCAGGTGTCAGTCGGATGGTTCAACCGTCTCCACTCGTCCAAGATGTGTTAGGTGCCACTCGTTTCCTGACCTGGACTAATCAAAGGTTCGAGGCATGGGAGCTTCACTGGAACCGAATCCACAATCCCCAGACCCCACACCTCTTTGTCTCTTTTAGCTCTGGGCCTAGGAAATGTGGTGCAAGCCCCAGATCTCGGACTTATATATCTTTCTGCCCTCCCCAGTTGACATCTTGATCGACCATCAACCAACACTGTCATCATCCTTCTCACCCAGCTCAAAATCTCCAATCAATCGCCACTGGCGACCACCACCACCAAGTTCCAAATATCAGCACCAATTTTGCTGCCAGCTTGCGTATAACAGCTATTTCTTAACTTTTTGGAAGTCAACTACCGACTACAATCACATTTTTCAAAATGGCGTCAACCACCACTCCACAGCACACTGCTGCTCCAGCATACGCTCAGGAGCACGAGACTCACGACCATGCCACTGGCGTGAGAAACGGCACAAATGGTGTTGACAACACTGGCGCTTACAACAACAGTGTCAATGGAGTAAACAGTACTCACCAGCGTCACAAGACCTACGACTATGGCGGAAACCCACTTGCACACACCAACACCGGAGAGTCTGCACGTTTCCCAGCGTTCGGTGGTGAGTTCCAACCGGGTCTTTACAAGCCAACCACCGGGCGCAAGTTCGCCAACCCAGCTCCTCTCGGTCTCTCTGCTTTCGCCTTGACTACCTTCGTCCTCTCTCTAATCAACATTCGCACTCGCGGTGTCATTAAGCCAAACATTGTCGTTGCTCTTGCATTCGGTTATGGTGGTATCGTTCAGCTTCTTGCCGGCATGTGGTAAGTTTGTCTGACTGTCTGATTTGCATTCAGTCACTAACCGGTTGACAGGGAAATGGCTGTCGGCAACACCTTTGGTGCTACTGCTCTCTCTTCCTACGGTGGCTTCTGGCTTTCTTACGCTATCGTCCTTACTCCCGGCGGTTTCCAGATCGCCACCGCCTATGCTGCTGCCGAAAACCCAACAGATCTCAATCATGCACTTGGATTCTTCCTCGGCGGTTGGTTCATCTTCACCACTCTACTCCTCATATGCACGCTCCGCTCCACCATCGCGTTCTTCCTGCTCTTCTTCTTCCTCGACTTGGCCTTCCTCTGTCTCATGATCGGCCACTTCATGTTGGACTCCACTGGAAACCCATCCATTCCTCTCATCAAGGCAGGAGGATACTTCGGACTCTTCGCCGCATTCGCCGCTTGGTACAACGCTCTTGCCGGTATTGCCGACACCAGCAACAGCTTCTTTATCATCCCAGTCGCACACTTCCCATGGTCCGAGAAGGCCCGTGAGGAGCGCGTCAAGAGCGAGCGCGAGACTGTCTAAACACATCTCAACGAATCATACTACGAAAACGAATTGGAACAACATAATGGCGTATATACATAGGATTTGATTTATGGAGAGATATAATGGAGGACCGTTCTGTGGACTTCGGCCCTGGAAAGTCATCGAAAGAGGCTCTTATGATACCAGAGGGACATTGCCCACCTTAACTTGTACAGTTTTTGTCGAGTGTTTGTACTAGTTTAGTCTTGGTCATTGCAAGCCCGAATGAATAGCGAATGTACGCGATCGAATGTATTCCTTTTGACTTTGTGATCTTTCAGTCAGTGGTAATTCGTCAGCTGCAGAAATCCCTGGACTTGCGTTAACTCTCGAAGAAGAGTTGTGCACCCTGAACAGAAGCTCAGGGACAGGTCCGCAGAATAACTGTCTCCTGTCCGCTGTCAGCAACAAAAAACATCAGGAATGCTGTTCACAACGACGAAGTTCACATCTTGCTAAAAGATTTGAGAAATGTATGTCGATGTTGCACTGACATTGGAATAAGCTCCCGGTGTTCCTTCCTTCCTGCTCATCCAAATACCCCTTCTGGAACTTGGCACACGTGATGCTGTAAGCACCCGTCCTTCCAATTTCCAACTTCCAGCACTTCTTGACTTTCGAGAAGTCTTCGATGAAACACCAACAACACCACGCGTTCTCACTATCCGCCATCAAAAACCGACAGCTGTCGTCGCGATGGCGTCAAGATCGCCACTGCACGAAGCCGACGTCCACGCGACCTCGATCACGGTATGACCACTTCCCGGTTGGCAGCACCCGGAGATTAACTCGCGGACATTCAACGCCGCTCCTCGGTGGTCGCCAATTCCGCACCGAGAGCTGACCGGGCAGCGCTCGGCGACCGAACGGTACACCGGCGGGACATCTGCGAAGAACACCCTTCCACCGGCCGCTGCTGCCTGAATTTTGAGGTGCTACTGCTTTCACCGAGAAGTTATGAAGATCCACCGAGGGAGCGGGGAAAACCCAAGTCCGCCGTTGCGGATACGCAGGCGGAGATATGCACAGGTATATTGTTGAGACCCCGAGCGGGTCTGCTGTGCCGTGGCGGAGCAAAAGAGGACGCCGGTTTTTAAGGTTGCATTTAGACTTCGCTAGCGAGCATTGGATCTGATTGCGAAACAGCACGAAGGCGAATTAAAAGACAGCGTTGCCAAGGGCTTTGTACAGTAGAGGATGAAAGATAGGCGGATTTGAAGGATCAGAGACGGCTGGCGGCGAGAAAATGTGGCGCTCTTGAGGGGAGGAAAGAGATGGAAATCTGACTGCGAAAGCTGAAGAATGGCTAACACTGCCAGACAGCAATTGCCGTGCTAAAGATGTCAAGATTAAATTGCGATGGGGTTGGCATCCACCCAAGAGATTCGTGTTCTTACAGTGGCATATTCTTGAGGTTCTAGACGAGATGAGAAATGAGACAAGGCCCAGCCGGATGAAAAATACAAAACACCATATAGGAGAGGCCAGGCTGGGCATCAACACTTGCTAGAGACGGCCGTGAACACCAGAAAGTCGATCAACGACAGGTATATCTCCCTAGAGTGACGTAGAAGGCGAGGCGTCTTTCAACTCAGACAGGATATCTTCGGAGTGGCGACGATTCTACGGGCCAGTATGGCTTGATGCGCCGCCGGAGGACCATTCTGTAGCTATCCCTGAGGCTGCCCAGGACGTTGCTGCCCCGTGGTTGGGTTCCTCGCCGCTTGATGCTTTGGAATGAGATGTTCTTGGGTCACACAGTAAGTTCAGCAACTGGATGTCCACCTCTAACAATCAGTTTCTCTATCACTTCTCGCAAGTTGTGACCTACAGATGATTTCTGCTTTTGTTCTCAGTCATGCTTGATAGACTTCTTCCACTCATTTACTCTATCTACGCACATTCTCCTTCTGATAGCTTTAGCCAGTGCTCTAAGCTGATACGTTGCTTCGCCACCCATGGTTGCTAAAGCTTTCGGGCGAGGTTATTGAACTTCTGCGCACGTATCGGACATGGACGCCAGACTTGACCTCCAACATTGACGACAAAAGTCAACTTCAACTTCTGGGACACCATTGCCAAACAGCCGTAAACGAAACCAAAAAGATCTGCGCATCTTATAGTTCCTTGCAGAAATTCACCTCTGCAAAAAGCTGCGTACATCTGAAAAGTGCAAGCCAAAAATTCTAATGTAAGCCCAATATTAGGGGAAGAGGTGGCTTGGTTGTGTATCAAGATTGATAGAACGAGATCCTCCTCATGTAAAACCGCCAACGCTTCGCTCCTACTTACAATACTGCGGCACAACAATGGAGATATCGTACGAGAAAGGTGATTTATCATTAGCATTGGTAAAACATTGTTGAACCTCTTTCGTCTTTGACATTAAAATTCATATACTATCATGATTCACAGAAAACGCGGAATATCATTCTGGACTCATGAACTCGCCTTGCTTCGCTTGAACGCCTTCAGATCGCTTCACAAATCAAACTGATCTCGTCGTCATAGTATCATAACTCGCCGTTAGCGCCGCTCATGTCTGTCGTGCCTGTCGTAGTCTCTGTCGTCTCTTCCCACATCTCTTGCAGCATTTTCGTCGTAAACCAAATCGTCAAGACGCTCGCTTGTACACTGTCTCTGTGGCTGAGAAGCATAAACTTCCTCTCGTCTTTCATGGTGGCCGTCGTCACGTCTGTTGCTTCTGTGCGACCGTTTGCTTCTGTGAGAGCCACTCGAACCGCTGTGATGATGACGGCCATGCCTATGATCGCGAGACGAGTCCTCGCCAAGATCATGACTGCGTCTTCTTCCCTCGATGCTTCTGCGTTGTGCAGCTGGCGCGCCCTCAAGCTGAGGATCATCTGGCAACTCAACAATACGGCCCTCGCTGTCGACAACTCCTATCTTGCCATTGGCAAGTCTAACTTCTTTGCCACGTTTATGGCAATACCAGAAGACAAAGAGCAGGACTATATTCCGTATTAGCGATGTAATCCTTAGCCAACGAATGGTCGGGTGAACTTACCAAACAACCCCAAGCTCAACAAAACGTTCGTCCCCATGAATGCCGGCCACCTCAATTTCAAAGTATTCATAATTGTCTTCAAGGCACCAGCAACAGCACCCGGTTTAGTCACAAGGTCCTTCAAGCTATTTGGCTTCAAAAAACTCTTAGCAGCACCCATCATTCCGTCCCCACCAGCTGCCATTGCCTTCTTTCCACCATCCTTGTTCATACCCTGTGCTTCCGTGGCAACGGCCAACAACTCAGGCGCTAAGGTCGAAGTCAACTTCTCCGGCAGCTGTGTGACTAGCTTCTGCATGGAGCTCGGCATGCTCTCGTAGCTCTTTGCCAAAGTGCCTTGACTATCATCCAGCAGCGCTACCAGGTCGTCGTACGCATGTGGTGCACCGTTCACAATATCCTTCAGCACGAGCGTAAACTTATGAACCAACTCATTACTCTCCTTCGACATTGAAAATGCCCTGTTGTTGACAGCGCTAAGATTCAGGTCGTTTAGCACCCTTGCAATGTCATCTTCCTCCTTCTCGGCCTCTGCCGGAGGCACCTTTCCAGTCGAGTGTAAACCCTCCTTGGTGACCTTTGTACTCTTTCCAAATAGCGCCGATATTCTGTTGCTAATTCTGTTCCCACTGCCCTCTTTCTCCTTCTCCTCACTCTCCCTCCTTTTCTGCTTCTCGACCTCATGCCCCCTCTCCCTCGGGCTCATAGTCTGTACGCTTGTCCCCATCGGATCCCCCGTCTCTATCTCCTGTCCAACCTCTGGATTCAGCATAATCGGTCTCTCAGGCAGAGCAGGCGGCTGGCCCTCCTCTGCTATCCTGCGCAAGAACGCTTCATCCTCGTCGGTAAGCACTGGTGTTGGAGTGCGCAGGCTTTTCTCACGTTTCTCCTTCTCCTTCTCCTTCTCAGCGCGATGCAGCTTGACTTTTTTGTAGGCGAAGTATTCGAGCATTTTGTCTTTCGCTGAGGTCGCCGGGTTGCCGACTTCGACGTAAGGTTGAGGTGATATTTCGTTCCTGAAATTTGACAGGACGCCTCAGGTGTCGCGGGTACGTAAGAGTGCTCGTGAAGAAGGTGAAGTTTGGTTCTGAAGGGTCCTGTCTCGAGCCACTGAATCGATGATGGGTTGTGGATATTCTCGACGATTTTCTAGAGTCTTGAAGAGTGGATATAGTGGCGTACGCCGAGGAGAACAGGCGGGAGCTTTGTGGACCTGGATGACGCGCCTGGTGTGGCGTGCGACGATCGTGGCAGCTGTCACGATCTTGCTTGGCGGACCTAGCCTTGGCTGGTGAAACAGTCGTTGGATGGCACGGACCACTGTATCGGAGCTCAGAACCCTAAGGTACTCCGTAGTAGCCTTCACTTCGGCTTCACCGACAACATCGTCCGAGGCCGAATTTAATACGAGAATCGAAGTGATTGAAAGTCACTGCGAGAAGACTCTTAATCTACTGGATATAGTTCATTTGGAGAACCTCAGGTCCAGGCAACGTTCTAAGATTACCCGTCGACGATGAAGCCGGCGATCACACAGTCCAAAACGCCTCAGCTATTTAGAGATCCTCTCTATAATTTCTTTTCGGTTTGAAAGACGCTTAGCTGGAGTAGTCCATGCGACCGTCACCGATGCAATGATAGAACTCATCACGGATAGCCTCTTGTCCACCGGCATTTGGCGCTCCACGAATAGCAAGGAACTTGCGGCAGTCAACAGCGACCTCCTCGCCTGGGTTACCACTGTACATGACACCGCCGGCCTCAGTCAAGATGCACCATGCAGCGGCGACGTCCCAAGCCCAGCACCCACCCTCCCAATAAGCGTCGAGCTGACCAGCAGCAACAGCAACAGTGTTCAAGGCAGCAGAACCCATGGACCTGATGCTATGGACCATCGACCCACCATCCTTCTGGTCTCCAGCAAACTTCGCCATAGCATCCAGCTTGACCTTGTAGTTGTTACCAGTACGGTCGGAGCCCCACTCAGCAGCGATCAAGCAAGTGCTAAGATCCTTGAATGGCTCTGGGTTGCGCAGTGGGAGTTTCTGCTTCTCGCCGCCGTTGCGGGACAAGAAGGAGCCTTGTCCTCTGATCCCAGCCCAGAGCTCGTCGAGGAATGGGTTGTAGATGACTCCAACTGTTGGGATCTTGCCGACGGTGAAGCCGAGGGAGATGCACACTTGTGGGAAGGCGTGAACGAAGTTGGTGGTTCCGTCAATTGGATCGACGATGAAAGTTGGTGCATCAGTCACTGGCTGACCTGGGTAGTATGTCTCCTCTCCAATAAAGTCGAAATCCGGGTAGGCACCGCGGAGCTCTTTGTTCACCATGACTTCGACGGCCTTGTCTGTTTCGGTAACAATATCGGCGGCTGTCTTACGTTAACTCGTTGGCCTCTTTTTCAAGGCCTAGGGCCCTTACAGTTCTTCTTTTCGTCAGTTGCGACAGTAGTTGGCCTGGCAGACAAGATCATTTTGCCGGCCTTGTGGGCGACCTCAACCAGGAGGTCCTGCACTTTTTGAAGATTGATATCAGACATGTTGTGAGTGTTGTGTATGTTGTTGGAAGATCAATTGTTGTGAGTTCCGGGTAAACACGATATGGTGGGGTAGCTTCGGTGATGATCAGTCTATGGCGGGGAGTGAGATTTGCAAACATGCGACCAGAACAGCATTATTTAAGTGTCTATGTAGTTCGTGATGAAAGCCATAGCTCTTTGTACAATACGCGTAATGAAATAAACCCTAGAACTGTAACAAATTAATGTCTGAGGAAAGGAATGGACAATGAGCCTTGGTAGATATTGGTGACGCTAACAATGCCAAGCCGGCCCTCGTTGCGATGACCACAGCGTCGAAAAAGTGCCAAAAGGTACCAAATCGTCCCGCGGAGTCAGCCTTGCGTTCGTCCAATGCGCACCGCATGAATTATATCCGACAACACATTCTCGCCTCAGTTCGGGCAGTAGGGAGGATACGAAACATACGGACAGCCGCACCTATCAGACTCCGCGCAATGGCAGACACCGCTGCGCCAGTTACGCTCGTTGAGGCCCAGGTGGAGCCAAAAAATATCACGGCCACCCCTGCGCCAGGGCAGCACATCAACCACGATGGAAAGGAGTTCACAACAATCAAGGAGGGATTGGCACACATTCTGATTCCTGCATCAGGCCCGACTGTGCCACAGCAAAAGCCGACTGGTGAGACCGCACCACAGACCGTCTTCTACAACCCAATCCAGCAGTTCAACCGCGATCTGAGTGTGCTTGCGATCAACGCATATAGCGAGGAGCGCATGGAGAAGAAGAGAGTCATTGAAAATAGACGACGCAAGGCGGTGAGTGCGAACAAGAAGAGGAAGCGCGAAATGGATGCAAAGGCCAATGGTGCACAGAAAGCCGCGAAGCTGGATGAGTCTGGCGCAAAGGCTGATGCTGAGCAGCTTGAGCGCATCGAGAAGGAGGTCCCAGACGAGACGGAGCAGGTGGATAAGTCTGTACCAGAAGCAGCAGTAGAGGCAGCAATTCCAACTGGAGAGGCACAAAAGGAAGCGCAGAGCAATGGCGCACCACAAAAACAACTTCCGTTCACCATCCTCGACGCTCTTTCGGCTACTGGCTTGCGAGCCCTTCGTTACTCCCATGAGATACCCGCAGTGACCTCCGTTACTGCAAACGACTTGTTGCCAGAAGCAGTGAAGAGCATTAACATCAACGTTCAGCACAACAAGCTTGAGCACAAGATTAAAGCCAGAGTCGGAAACGCCATGTCGCATATGTACGAAGTAGCAGGCGAAGCCGCCCCAGATCTTCAAACCTTTAAGCCGTCAAAGAAGTACGATGTTATCGATCTGGACCCATACGGAAGCGCCTCTCCTTTCTTGGATGGTGCAGTTCAAGCAGTTCAAGACAATGGTGGATTGTTGTGCGTTACTTGCACAGATGCCGGAGTTTGGGCCTCTAATGGCTACCCTGAGAAGTGCTACTCTATGTACGGAGGTCTGCCACTCAAGGGCGTGCACTCTCATGAAGGTGGTCTCCGTCTCATCCTTCACGCAATTGCCACATCCGCGGCACGCTACGGTTTAGTCATTGAGCCTCTCCTCTCCCTTTCTATTGACTTCTATGCCCGCGTCTTTGTCAAAATTCACAAGTCTCCAGCCGATGTCAAGTTCCTTGCCGGTAAGACCATGCTGGTACACAACTGCGACTCTGGCTGCTTAGCTTATGATACCCAAATGCTTGCAAAGAACACCCTGCGCCAAAATAAGAGCGGCACGGGCACTTTCTGGAAGCACTCTTTCGCAGGCATGCATGGGCCTTCCAAGTGTCCTCATTGTGCTCGCACTCGCCATATTGGAGGCCCCATGTGGGGTGGTCCAATGCACGATGCAAAGTTTATTCAAAAGATTTTGGATAGCTTGTCAACTGTGGATAAGGAAATTTACCACACAACTCAGAGAATCGAAGGCATGTTGACTTTGGCGTTGGAGGAGCTGTTGACGCCGCCAGAGAGGACTGACGGTTTACTGGCACCGCCGCCTGGGAAGGGGCGGCCAGATCCAAGTGTGATTGACCCATATCCATTTTATTTCTCTGCAAGCGCATTGAGTAAGATCCTTCACTGTCAGACTCCGGATGAGGATTCCGTCAGAGGCGCTTTGAGACATGCTGGATACAGAGTCACGAGAACGCATGCTAAGTCGGGCATGTTCAAGACGGATGCGCAATGGGGCTTTATTTGGGAGATGATGAGAGAATGGGCCAGGCAGAAGAGTCCTATCAGGGAAGGTGCGATCAAGATCAACACCCCGGGATGGAACATCATGGGCTACGATAAGAAGGAGTGCCTGGAACAGAATGCAGAGAAGGAAGCATGGGCTGCACATAAGCAAAAGGAGAAGGAGGAGCAGGAGGCAAAGGAGAAGGCTGAGAGTGGGGCGATCGTGTTTGACGAGAAGCTCGGCAGGAACCCAGAGAAGAAGGGTCTCGTGAGATATCAGATGAACCCACGCGACAACTGGGGTCCGATGACGAGGGCGAAAGGCCCCGATATGAGCAAGTAATCGTTGGAGTTGTAAGCTAGATACCTCAAATATTTGCCTAAATCACATGACAATGTCTTGTGCTAGTTTGAATTGCCGTTTCAGATTGATTGCTTTGTTCTAGGCTCATCTTTATAGCAGTCGTGCCTCCCACCACATCGGATCCACTCTTCATCGCAGAGTTACATCAACTGATACATACTCGTTAACCCCAGAGCCTCAGAGTGAGTAGCACCAAAACAGTAGCGGCGATGCTAACCGGCGCAGTCAAGTCATAATGCCGACCGAACTCAAGAGGCAACATGCAGCGCTGAAGAAGCAATTCACCAAGCTTCTCCAAGACAAAGTAAAGCTCGAGGCAGAAATTAACTGCAACAAGCAGAAGACGAACATGCGTCAAGATGAGCTTGACAATTTGGCGAAAATGAAGGAAGAGAAGCGAGACCTTGAGAAGCAGATTGAGGGCACGAGGGATCAATTCGAGCAGCTCCAAAAAGAGATAGATGAGACAGAGATGGCCGCGAGGAAGCAGATGAAGGAGATAATGGAGCACGCATTTACACCTCTTGGCCAAGGCGGGAGTACGAAGAAGGATGAGGAAAGTATCGACGATGATAGGAAGTGGAGGTGCGAGTAATTATGGGTAATTGGAGGTCTACCGTGCTGTCAGAGGACCGCAAGCCGAGAGGTAGTTGACGAAATAAAAGTCATTTTTTATGTACACTTGGTCAACGGCTCAGTTAACCAGTTATGGCCCTAAGCTATTGAGATAGAAGTCAATTTGATAAATCAGGCGTACACTTTTATTAACGGCTTGAACAGACCGGTTCTGCAAAGAGATTGTTGTAGTAGACGTCGATTTTGATATACACTTTCACAATGCCTCATACAAACCAGTTGTGCACTTGTATAATTGAAAGATAAGTCAAATTCCATGTGGACTTACCAATGACCATAGTTAACCGGTTCCGAGCATAGACTGTTGAACTTGCGCTCACCTTACCTACTGTTAGAACGACCTGACGAGTGGGCAAGCAGGAGTGGCAACGGTGATCGGGTGAAGGCAACCGGCAGCTGCAGCCAAGTCGCTTGTCGGTGCTCAAGCCTCGTCAAACCCTTCAAGCAGGGACGGTGGGATGATTTCCCATGACATATTATGCAATATTATACTTATAAAGAACACTATAATAACGCAGGCCCGGCTGGCACAATTGGTTAGCGCGTGGGCCTTTTAAGCCCAAGGTTGGGAGTTCGAGCCTCCCGTCGGGCTCATTAATCTTTTGCTCATGACATTTAATCCAGTTGATTGTTAGCCACGTTTTGATGTAGTTATCGTCAGTTCGGGATGTTGAGATTGGTGTGTGGTCGAGGACTTTCTGCTAATCGGTCAGCACTCCAGAGCGCTCCCGCCAATTCTGTCACCTTGGTGGCTTTTTTTCAGGGGTTGGAGCAGCAACACCTCGCATCTTCTCCACAATCCGTGCGCTGCGCCTGGTTTCTCCGGGTGCAGAAGAGCAATTTTCCGAAGTAGCCTCGTCTCCAGGGCATTCAGCCTTGGGGCAACTGGTCGACATCCCCAATTCGAGCTTCATCTTGGGACTTTTAAAGCCTCTCAGATTGTATCTTTTTGATACTTGTGGTTGGGCTTGATTCGCACCTATAAGCCACCATGGCTTCCACGAATCTTCTTAGGAATGTGGCGCCACTTCGCCTCAACCGTTGCGCCCCAACACCGTTCACTTCCACGACAGTTCACACCAAGATTGGAAGGCGGCACATTGGCCTCAAGTACCTGGCCAAGGTTAAAGATGCTGAGAACGCATGGCAGGAGAAGGCAAAGGAGCATCACGCCAATGGTACACATTTCTTGGATATGATGGAGGAGCGTGGATTCGTCCATCAGGTTGCAGGGTGAGTAATAACTTGGAGGTCAACCAGTTAACCTCCAGAGTGTGCTAACGGCTTCTTTAGTGATCGCGAATGGATCAAGAACCTCATGACCGACAAGCGCGTAGGCGCTTACGTCGGAATCGACCCTACCGCAGCATCGCTACACGTCGGTCACCTCCTTCCACTGATGTCCCTCTTCTGGATGTACGTCCACGGCTACCACGCTGTTACCCTCCTCGGAGGCGCCACCGCCAAAGTCGGAGACCCAACTGGTCGCCTCACGGCTCGCGACAAGGAGCACAACTCTATTCGTGCCGCCAACATGGTCAACATGCACTACCAGCTCAAGAAGCTCTGGGGAAACGTCGAGATGTACGGCAGGAAGTTCGGTCATAACTGGGAGTGGGCATGGCATAGGGAGTTGGTAAACAATAACACCTGGCTGAATAAGCTGTCTGTCATTGAGTTGTTGCAGGTCATGGGAAGTGGAGTGCGCTTGGGACCAATGTTGGGCAAGGATACAGTGAAGCAGAGATTGGCTGGAGATGGCATGTCATATGCTGAGTTCTCGTACCCAATCTTGCAGGCTTGGGATTGGTGGCATATGTACAACACAAAGGGCATCCAGATGCAGATCGGAGGTGCAGATCAGTATGGCAACATTATTGCCGGCGTGAACGCTGCCAAGCACGTCTCGCACAACCACCCAGATCCGGATGTCCGTCGTGGCAAGGATGCAGCAGATATGCAGCCATTTGGGTTCACTGTCCCCCTTCTTACCACTTCCTCTGGTGCCAAGTTTGGCAAGTCTTCTGGAAACGCAGTCTGGCTTGACAAGGAGATGACCAGTACCTCCGACCTCTACGGCTTCTGGATGAAGCAGTCCGACGCTGATATGCCGAAGTACCTACGCTATTTCACTTTTATCCCATCCCCAGAAATTGACAAGATTGTCGAGGAGCACAACAAGACACCAGAAGAGCGCAAGGCCCAGCGCATTCTCGCCCGCAACTTCCTCGAGCTCGTCCACGGTGACGAGGAGGCAAAGGCTGCAGAGGCACACCACCGTCTTTTGTACGGTAAGCCAACCCTCGCCAGCTTGATGGAGACACCACAAGTTGGCTACTCTCCACTCGCCACTCCAACTGAGGAGAAGATGAAGGCTCCGGCACCAACGACACTTAACAACGCACCGCAAATGAACATCACACTTCCACGCTCCATACTCAACAAGTCTATCGGCAAAATCATCTACGCCGCTGGTCTCGCCTCCTCTAACTCTGAAGCTCATCGCGAAGTCGCAAAGGGCGGTATGCATATTGGTGGCACCCCATCGCAAAAGAAGGCCATGGGCGAGGAGGAGCTCAAATTTACGCCAATCAAGAACTGGGTCATAGAGGACACCTTGAAATTCGTCATCGCCGATAATGTGCTGGTTCTGAGAAAGGGAAAACACAACATCCGTATCATTAAGCTGGTCGCGGACGCAGAGTGGGCCAGAAGTGGAAAGAAGTACCCAGGTGAGGGTCAGCAGGGACAGCAGCAGCAGGAGGAGGGCGAGGTGAGAAAGCCAAAGGAGAAGAAGGAGAAGGAGAAGAAGAGCTTTTGGAGCCAGTTTGCGCCGCCGGTGGACTCAAATGAGCAGAAGAGTGTTATCAGAACTGTCGGCACTAGACCGGATTTCGCGCAGAGTGCTGGAAAGGCTGGTGCGTTCACCATCCGCAGGCCGACGGTGTCTGGACCCAGAGAGGACAAGAAGGAGTAAGTATGTGGAGCTTGGAAAGCATGATGAAAATGTAAATGTACCTGGCGTGTACGATATGTAAAGCGTAAAGCGAAGATAGGTTTGGAAGGCCATTCGAAAAAGCAAGACCAACTTTGGAGCAGGAGCCTATACGGCGGGGTCAAACAGCAAAAGCACACTTCTTGAGGGCCCCACCGGAAGAGGGGTCCACTCTCGTGGAGGGGACCAGCTTGGGTAAGACTGCTAAAAGAAATGCATCGACCGTGAATCGAACACGGGGCCCATCGATTTTTGAGCTAACCTGTTGAGGGGAGGCTCTGTGGCAACGATGGATTTTACCACTAAACCACCGATGCTTTTGGTTGGTTGCAGATAATAATCGGAATACATAGAAAAATTATTTTAGCAGCCTGGTGTTTGACAGATTCCTACTACCGGCAACTCAAGACTGTCCCATCTCGGTTCACCGAGACAGTCGCTCTCCACGCCTGGGTGACATTGTTGAGGATGAAGTTGTGATTCCTTCCCCTGACGGCTTACCAATTTGGTGCGAGATATTTCAATTTCTAAATTGATTTCTATGTGTCAATCGGTTGGCGGATGGTGATATATTTGATTGTTTAAGCAGTTCTGGGAGCATTCTCTCTGACTGCTAACCGTTTCTTTTTAGAGCTGGAATTTAGTTTATAGACTTCTTGGTTTTCCTTGCTAGTTAGGGTGCTGGATGGTGGTACAAAGTTTACCAAAAGTCATGAACCAAATCTGAGATCTTCACAGCACGCTTTCCGGGCCTTAGCACTTCCGTCTCTGGCCAAATCGGCTGGCACTTGCGATCGAGATATATATGCCTTTGATTGCCTTCAGCTTTCGAAGGGCCCAAACACTCTCTGCGGACCCTACTCGCCACCAGAACACAAGGGTCCTGTTAACCGGTTTCGTGCAGCTTTATTCAACTAAAGAGTTTATTTGCCCTATCCTTTGGCTAATAGAAAAGACTGCCATAAATAGTAAGGTGACAGAACGTAAGATGTAGTAGGGAAGACATGCCTTTTTTTTTTCATAACGAGAATAGCAGTTTGATATCCAAAATTACCCAAAGATGAAGTCTAGCATATTAAAAATTTGGTAATATAATTTTACTTATTCATTACCAACTTAGCAATAGCATCGGTGGTTTAGTGGTAAAATCCATCGTTGCCACAGAGCCTTCCCCCAACAGGTTAGCTCAGAATTCGATGGGCCCCGTGTTCGATTCACGGTCGATGCATTTCTTTTAGCAGTCTTACCCAAGCAGGTCCCCTCATATTAGATGACTTCTCAGCAAGTTGGTAAGAGTTTTTCACTTTTGCACCTCTTCGAACGGAGAGGTGGTAACCGGTTGTTTGTGGGAGTTTCTACTACGAAATCAATTCTTAATTGACTTTTGTAGGTGTTAACTGGTTGTCGGACACGACATTGTCCATACACAGAGAGAGAAGTACAAATGACCATAATAAGTGATGAATTATTCACCACCGCCTTCCATCGACTGCCTGATCTTCGTTCGACTAACCTCCCCTCATGCACCAAAACTCCGTGATATCTCGTGCTATGCTAGCAGGTTTGAGTTATATCCTCCTGATAGCGCCGGTCCCGGTAACCAATCAGCCCCTTTCCGTCTATGTCATCGTCTTCCATTTGTATCATCTCATGCGTGAATTTGCGTTCCATTTATGTCATCCCAATTTCTGGCCTCTCTTCGTTGTTGGGGAAGGCACCAGGTGCACTTGGTGTGCTCTGAGCATCGCTATAAATTTCTGTGTTTGCATCGTCGTCGACGTCAGCGTGGAGCGCCTGAAGCACCTGCGGCAGATGAGGTGGAGAGTTGATGTCCTTTTCCTCATCGCCCATGGCACCATCGTCATTCTCCTTGGTTGGTACGTCCACCTTCTTCGACTCTGCTGCCGTGGCTGGCAGCTCGATCGGAGACACAGACTCGGTGGCAAAATCGACATCGACCTTGTTCTCTGCGTCCGCTCCTCTGGATGCCCTCAAAGCAGCAAATACCGCCGGCTCAGACATTACAGGCACATCAGACTCCGGCGACACCTCTGGCGACGGAGCAATATGCTCCGTTGGTGTAGTCGATATCATAGACGTTGCTACCTCCAACATTCTTGGTTTTGTGGTGGACTCCTCCTTTGGCACAGCATTCGAATCGTGAAGCTGTTTATCGTCACTTGCAGTCTCAGCAGCTGGTGACGTGGGGCTAGTAGTTGGGCCTGTCTCCATCTCGACCGATGGGCGTCTAGATTGTGGCAAAGAAGCAGCGTTCCAGCGAGATGACTGCGAGGAAGTGTCCTTATCGGAAGAGGAAGCATGTGGCTTTCCTGTCTGGATTGCCGAGCTGACATACTCGCCAATTGTTTCTGGCATTTGGGTTATGACGCTATTTCTCTCAACGTTGTCCTTGGACTCCTTCTCCTGTGGCTCCTCGTCAATAGGAGAGTCAATGGTGCGCTGGCTTTTCCTGGATGGAGAGGTATCGCGGTTGAGATCTACATTCTGGAATCCTTCTGTCATTGGACTAGCGAGCGGAGAGCGGAATCTTTCCAAGCTGTTGTTGCTCAGAGTACGACTTCCTCTGGCAGAGCTGCGTGGAGGAAGAGGTGGTGCAGGTCTCGGCAGAATATTCACGGCCTTGACAATGTTGACCTTGCCAGGAGAGACGAAAGATCCTCTCGGCCTGGTTGCTGCCGCCGCCTCATACACAACAGGCTCATCATCGTCCAAGTCGCCCAGATCTGATCCATCATCACTGTCCTCCGGCGTCTTCGGCTCGGCCTTTTGGATATCTTCCTTCTTTGGCGTCTCTTCTTTATCCACCATAACGATAGTGCTCTCACCGGCACTGGTTTCCTCAGCCTTCTTTCCGTTGTGTAGACTGCTATATGGTCCGAGATCGACCTTCGTATAGTCCACTTCCTTCGGATGCTCATAAGCATCCCTCTCTTTTGCAGTTTCTTCCTTAATACTTGGCGTGCTTAATGGTGTGCCTGGCAGATCGTCCATGTCCGTTTGGGTGCCCATCGAGATGCTCTGAACAACACTCAGCGTGCTACCCCTCTTAGAGTTCGTCATATAACTTCCGCGGTTGCTTGTGATGTTCGTGTCAACACTCCGCCGATTTAAATGTGAAAACAGCGGACTCGACGGACTTGGCCTGAACTCAAACTGTGTGCTGTCCGGCCTTGATTTGTTTCCTGCTTCTCTGATCTCAAAGCCTGCCTCCTCCAGCGCATGCACACCGAATGGGTCAGGGTCGTCTGGCTCGGGTATGCCAAAGACCGGTTGTATTACTTCCACTTCAACATCTCCTGGCGCAGGTTGTCCTTCCAGCTCTTCCAAAAGCTCTTTATCCACATCTTCCTTTCCTTCAACCATCTTCAGTGCCTCCATTAACATTTTCGTTTCAGGTGGAACCTCCTTGACGTTGCCTGCTAGGATGTCTGCCACACCTATTCTTTCATGGTAAAACCTCTCGTTCTCGTCTGTCCGCTCAATTATCAGGGTTCCGTCGACCTGCACCCCAGCGTAGAAGCCTCTTGACTTCAAATAGGTGAAGACTGGACGATTCAACTGCTTCCACATGCCGTCGTTCTCCAGCACTCCTCCGACACCCACCGGTCCTGCAACGGCGCTGATCTCTCCTCCAAGCGTCGCTCGTATCTTCATAAATGACTCGAGAGTCTTTCTGCTGTTTATAACAACAACACAGTCGTATACATCCACTCCTAACAGGAATCCGAGGCCTGCTGTATGCAGCATAATGCCGGAGGGTGGTGACCACGTTCCATCTTCTTTGCGCGCAACTAACACACCCGATCCTCCTGCGCCAGAGACCCAGAGGCCGCTGCGCATAGTTGTGAAGATTGCTAGTCCCACCGCATCCTGTATTACTTTTTGTGGGATCTTCTTGATCACTTTTTGTTTTTGCATCGGGCCGTCCACGCCTGTCGGCAGGACTTCCTCGGTAGCAAAACCATCCTCTGCATGTTGTCAGTTAACCGGTTCTTGATCGAGGCATTGCCATAGTTGTTCTCAACTCGCGCAATGATCACACTCAAATGTTATTGAAAGAGCACTCACTACAAAAACTTCGCAAGATGCGTGCAGCCTTGTCGCTTTCTTTATCCAGCGTCGTCGGCCAGAAAGCTTCGCTCCCGATCGTATTCGTAACCCTATTTATGGGCGCGCCAAGCTTGTCTGCCCATCCCCAAGCTTTATCGAAACCCTTCTTGCTTCCCTTCTTCGTTCTGTCCCATGAGGGCAGAAAAGAAGTAACGCGCATCATGGCTGTGGTATTCTCGCGCACTCAGCGCCTCACACAGAAGTTGAAAGTCGGCTCTACTCTTGCGGAAGAGTTAGCGCGGTGCTCGGATGTCGCTTCATGCAGCAATTTTTCGTAGCTCCTCGGCAGCTTAGGTGTTAACCTAGGGTAAATTGGAGTCGGATGTGAAGGAATGCTAAGGCGTATGACGTGGGGTACGGGTACGGCGGTTTGGCTCGATGATTGTACAGTAATCGGCAGTGTCGATAAAAAGAGCTGACAGTCGAGGCTCTTGGAAGCCGCGAGGGCGCGTCATACAATTGGCACCTCTGATTATAGACAAGATGCAAAGCGAGTGAGATGAGGACAAGTTCCCAAGCTGACTCGCAGGCGGAGGATTGAGGAGAAGCGAGAACTAGTAATACGGTTTCTGCATCTCATGTACAAAGAGGTATAGGTAAGGAAAGGCCGTCGGTCCCGACAGTGTCCTGAAGTGCCGGTCTAGCAAGGCTGAAAACGGTCTAAGACGACCAAGAGATGATCAGCGATCACCAAAGACGAGAGAAAACTCTAAACTGGCCGAGCCCGCTAAGAGGTGAGAGATGGGATTTAATATGCTTGGCTACCCTTGCGGTCTGTTAGTGGTAAAACAGCTACAGAAGATGTCCTTTCATTTTCATGTGAAGTGCACGTCCGCACAACATTGCAGCCTACTCTACTTGTACAGTACACTCATCCCAGACCAAGCTGGAAGGGCGAGTGATGTCATGGCCGGACTGACATTTGGCGGGGTCGACGCTGTGCGAGCGCCCTGACTGCAACAACCCGAAACTTTGTCTCGACCATGAACATGATATATTGCGCCAATTGAGAACCCAATTGCCATCTGAAATTAAGATTTGTTTTACAGGACCATATAAAGAAAACCCAACTCGCTTTTGATGTGCCACCCTAGTGCGCTTCCCGTCACTCCCAGCTCAAAATGGGATACGAGTACCTTCGCTTAAACACATCCTGAAAACCCCAAACTTGGTATTCTCAGAACTACACAATATAATTCGTGGGGCCTTGCCACTCTGGGGTGCTTAGAATGGCTTCTTCATATCTCCCATAGCTCCACCCATCTGGCCTCCCATTTGATCTTTCATGTTGCCGAGTCCTACAGCAGCTTGTCCCTCCTGCTGATTGCCCTTGAGCTGGTCTGCCGATCTGTTGGCAGCTTATTTCAAACCAATATCAAAGCCATGGCCTGAACTAGCAACAGGCATGAAGCTGTGGCGGCGATAGTATTAAGATACTACGCCGAACTTACCATCCATGAAATCCTGGCCTTCCTTCATACCCTGAGCCCGAAGCTTCTTCTTCTCAGCTTGCGCCTTGGTCTTGACATCATCACACCGAGTTTCTGAATAACCGGGTCGAGGGCGCCGGACGTGTACGCGACTCCAAGTCCTGCCGCGAAGGGGGCGACGAGAATCGCTGTGATGAGAGTTGCCGAGACCATAGTGAGTGGTAGGTCGGCTAGTCCTGTATTTTGTGTTTGAAAGTGTTTCTGTGTATGCGCAGTTTCTCAAAATTGTCTGTTGAAGGTGCAATTGAGATGGGCAAAGTCGCTGAGGGGTTGCCCATTCTCTTTCTATCCCGTATTGATGCCTGTTGTCCTCCATGAGAATGACCGTCGTCCACATACCACCTTCCTTGGCCACATCACATATTGCCGGTTTAAAGACGGCACAGAAAACAGTCCATTGGATCCCGCTCTCGAATCAATTGGGCCCGAGAGGGGCTTGCATGGGGGCTCATCCCGCCTGAAGATTTAGCTATCGAGTTCTAAAATTATGGGTATTGTGAACTTCTTGACCAATCTCGCAGGAAGTACAAAGGTACATGACTGCCTGCCGCAAATTGATCAATCTTCATCCTGGACCAATTCCTTGATATCACCGTCCGCTGCACCTCCCTCATTCGACGCCAACGTCCTGTTGCGAATAGGTTTTGGCAAGACGAAATCATCTCTCGCCCAGAAGTCAACCTCATCGACGATATCCCACACAACATCCTCAGCAATCTGCTCGTTGTACCTGTCTGATACTGGTTTTGGACCAGTCTTCGCACTTGGTGGCTGATCGCTTCCAACCATGTCTACTTCATCGTCTTCTGGATCAGAGCCAGGCGGAGGAAACCAAAAGTCTGGTCCAATGTTGATTTCTGCTGCTCCCCCACGAAAGACGCTTACGGCAGGATAGTACCCCAGCATGCCATCGTCGAGACCATCGCGGGCTCCTACTTGTCCTGTCTGAGGATTCGATGCTGGTGGTAAGAAAGCCAGAAGGTCCTTAAATGCCTCTCCCATGTAGACACCATTCTTGTATATCTTGATACTTGAGCCAGGTAAGGTGCGAAGTGCTGGTATCGGATGTGTTGGCCGTGGCTCTTGAGATGCTGCCACAGTTCCAGAGGAAGTAACCGTTGGGACTGGGTTCATCAAATCCTCCAGCTCTTTGGTGGGTTGGTAGTCGATCTGCTCATAATACAGATGCGACTTGAATCGAATTGGCACGCGGTCTCTAATGATGTTACTCACATCCAATGAGCTTGGCTCCTCATCGTCGAGATCTACGGCAGGATTGTAATGCCCTTCCACCACTTTGCGATGCAATCTCTCAGATGGAAGATTGATCTCCAAGCCGATAACATCTCCCCCCTCGATGTTCTCTCCTTTAGGAAAGAAGTCTTGCGGCCTCGACAGGTGCACCTTCTGTCCCCCTACATCTCTGATACCATAGCTATAGGCGTCAAAACCACACATAGACTCAAGGGTCGCCTCTCTTCTGGCCCAGCCTATCCGCACATGTCCTTCACTGTGCTTTCCACCCTTCTTCGGTATGCCGCTTGTGATCTTGCACTCCCAATAGAACCGCCCTTCCCGTACGCAGACATTCGCCTTGGTCATGCGAAATCCCTTATCGGTTGTAATATTCCTTGCACTCTTTTCGAGGTAGAGATGTGTCGGCTGGTCTTCGAAATTGATGCGAGGGCCATAGGGTGCAACTTCGGATTGGCGGAAGTAGTTGGAGGATGGAAAGGTCGGATCTGCAACGCAGTGGGTGTAGCGAAAGCCTTTCTTGTTAAATACACTAGGCGCCATTAGCTTCGAGCAGAAAACTTAAACGTAAGGGGAGCTCTACTGATCAGACGTCTCCTGGAATTCTATCTTCTGTCCATCTGGTCCCTCAATCGTATGATGGTGGGTGAAAGTCGGCGCCTGCGGTGCGACAAAGTCTGTAATTCTAGGTGGAATCATATAACGCACTGGAAGCTGGTTCGACGGCATCGACTTCTTCTTGCTAGCGCTCCTTGGATCCGGCGTTGATCTTGCTTCTGTCAATGCTGGCCCCTTCGATTCACGCTTCTTGAACGATTCCTTCTTCGCCCTGGCGGCGCGCTCTCTAGCAGCTGGAGCATCATCTTTGGACTTCGGAAATTCGGAGTTGAGAGGCGAAGGAACTGGTGGCTGGTGCTCCTCTTCAAATACGCGTTTCTGAGGTATTGAGGGGCTTGGGGAGAAGCATAGTGCATCGCCCTCAGCGATGGCAGTAACACCACTGTGGCCGGCTCCAAGAGCTAGTATTTGCTCCATGGCGATGAGCCGCAGTAAGAAATCTTGTTCTGTTTCGTGAAAGCGGAGTGGTATGCGAAGTGTTGTGGTGTCTTGGTAGATTAGTTCCAGCCCTGTCCTATCTTGAGGTGCGCCGGCCCTTGTACACACGCGCTTCGCTGAAGAACCAAAGGCGTACACATGTAGCTCAAAAAGCCATGACGATAGTATTGCATCATCTCTCCATCAAAAACCTCACAAAAGTTCCAAGTATATCATTTTCATGTCATTATGTGTTTCTACTTATTTAGCTACCGTAATGGTATTATACGTCCAATCTCAATTAGAGCGCCATTCTTTACCTCTTCTGGCGATCGGCTGGCGTTATTTTTGACTAACATTAATTTTAACCAAAGCATAGAAATCCCTCGTGGCGCAATTGGCTAGCGCGTTCGACTGTTAATCGAGAGGTTGGTGGTTCAAGCCCACCCGAGGGAGTTCGCTTTTGATATTGGCATTCAGTGATTAGGTTAATTTTTTTGGCCCACAGGGTACTCGTACAAGGGCTGCCAGAGAAGACGACTGACTTTCATGGCCCCAATATCCAGCGTACACCTGTGCCCAGCTGTCCGTAATGATGGAGCGACACTACGGAAATCTGGGTCGTACCAGGCCATCTGCGAAGTGACAGTCCTACCAAGACGATGAATAACTTGGTACTTTTTTCTTCCTGGGGTTCGACTTGAGGAAGAGAGTTGAATGATTTCCGCCTGTCGTACGCTGTATAGCTTTTTTAATTGCCCCCCATTCATGGGGTCCAAGTCACCTAAAATCTCAGTCCAACACCCTTCCTACATATCCCAACAAACACTACAGAAATAAGGGAAACCCCAGGCCAGCACTAATATATCGAAGTCCCTCGTGGCGCAATTGGCTAGCGCGTTCGACTGTTAATCGAGAGGTTGGTGGTTCAAGCCCACCCGAGGGAGTTGTTTTGCTTCCGCTGTCAAATCCACTGTGGTGGTGTGTTGCTGAAAGCCGTTCCGGGAGCCCAGGCACCCTCGACGCTAGCTCACGCGGTGGGACTTTCTTTTAGTAGATGGATATATTTCGCCGGCAAGGAGAGGGTTGCAGAGATGGAGGTAAGACAGCAAGGACGGAGGCGGAGCCCGGAACACACAAGTTGAGCAGGAGCTCCCCAAAGGACAAGATAGCAAAGTGGAGTCTGTTAGGGGTAGGCGCGGAAAACCCGGCCAAGGTGAACATGCCATTGTGGGCGAGGATCCCTCATGACCAAGTCCCGAAACCTGACGTGGTGGATTCTAATATGGATCATGTTGGAAGCTGACTGGTCGGGTTGATCTAATCTATGTGGCCAAGTCATTTCTGTTGGGATATATCTGGCTCCTGCTTGGGCCGACACTCTACACCTCGAAAATCTCTATACCGTTTCCGTAAACCAGGCAGTGCTTGTGGTGATGGCAACCGCTTCCAAACGTAACTATACCGGCGGCATCAGAGACTGTTGTTGGAACCTCTTCGTCTTCGGTTAACTCCTGCCAAGCCAAATCTTTGATGCTGAGCCTTGTCTCGTTCATTTCGGCTGTCACGGCGATCGTCCATTTCTTGACCTTCTGATCTCCGCCAACTGTGCAGAATCGGAAAGTCCCTGCATTTTGTGCGGTGTTGCTGCTATGAGCCACAAATGTCAAGCCATTGACTGCTGCCGCATGTGCAGAAGGAGTGATCATACGTAGACCAAAGCCCTTTGGCCCGAGGCACGACAACGCCACAGCATTATCGTCTCCGCCGGTGGCGACAATGAAGTCGAGTGGCCCGATTGGAAGAATGTCAAAGGAGAGAATGGTGGACTGGTGTACCTTTGCGCGATGAGTCATGACAAGTTCAACGCTGCCGTTGGAATCTTCGTCGCCAAACTCCCAAAGCTGCAGTTGCCCATCAGTTGAGCCGGTGAGCACCATGGTATCTCCAGTTGGCATTGGCATGACATGTATCTGCGTCAAGCACGAAGAGGTATATCTTCCTTGGGCCAGTTTTTCGAAGCCCCGTGAGCGAGAATACCAATAACACCTGATGGTCGAATCGGAGAATGCAATCGCAACCATGTAAATATTTTCCTCGCCCTCTTCGCCACCTACCGCTATAACATGAAAGCTCATAATACGCAAATCGCGCTCTTCACTGAGATCAGTTAAAGTACCTTCACAAATAACACCAACACTTCCCGATTCGGTGCCGTTAACAGCCCACACGAAGAACTCTTCGTATCCTCCAGCACTGAAGAGATACTTCGCGTCACCTGATGCTTCGGACCATTGCAGATGCTGTATTCCGGCGCTGTGCTTGCGTAGGACTGCCTCATGTGCTAGGGTGTTCTTGATCCTGTTGTGGCTATCGCGATATGTCCAGATCGTTATGTTTGTATCCTCGGCTGCAGTAGCAATGAATCTTTGATCCTCAGAGACGGCTGTGGCTTTGATCTCACGGCCGTGTCCTCCTGGCTTTATGTTGGTGATTTGACCTGGTTGCTCGAAGATGCAGAGCTGCGAGGCTTTCGTATATGCAAACGCGTACTCATATCTTCCAGCGAAGGCATAGTTTCTATGAGCACCGCCACATTTGACATTTAGAACCTCTTGCTGAGAAGATTCATTCCACACCACGAAGCAATCTCCTCGGAATCCGGATATGAAAAGTTCTTCTGGGGCAAATTGAGCTCCCTCAATCATTGGCCCAAAAGACAACCTCGCTTCGTTCCAAAGTGAAAGAACTACGCTTTCGTCTGTGGAATGTTCATCAACCAGAGCGAATGTGGCATAGTTGCCGTTTCGTGCGGTAATTACAAAACGGATCGGATCGTTCTCATAATATGTTGGTGTAGGAATGACAGAGGTTATCGCATCCTTACACACAAACCGGCCATCAACTTCCAGGTCGAGTTTGGAGACGCTGTCTGCGCCATGAAGCCTATACATGGCAATTTGACCATTCCTGGATCCGAGAACAAGAAAATCCGCTTTGGGCCCTACTCTTCCGGCGCTGGTTACCACAAAATTAGCTGGCAGATCGATCTTAATCTCTGATGCCTCCATAATGTGAGCCGTGCTGCTAATATGGATAATAGTCGCCTGCGATTGTCCCAGAGTGGTTGCGAGAATCGAGGTGCCAGGTAGGCCCCTAGGGCTACTTGGAAGATAAAACAGCGCCGCGGTTTTGCAACCAAGATCAGCAATCTTCTCGATCTGAGAGCCAGGCGAATAATGGAAGATCTTGCCACTGGATCCAGCCAACACACAACCTTCCTTATTGAGTGAAGCAACCACTGAATATGACCTGAGGTCATTTTCGCAGCCTGCTGGCAATGAAAGCTGTGTCCAGCCATTAGTACCTAGTGGTTCAGTGTCGTGTCTTTCGGGACCGAGGATGATTTTCCCAAACGTTGTTGTGAGAATTAGACGGCCACGGCCTGACTTGCCAACATATGCGTACTTACTGAAAGTATCCTCCTTCGGGGGGGGAACTTTTTTAACCTTCTTCTTCTTCTTCCTTCTTTCCAGCGATGTGGCATCCGACGCAGCGGTAGCCGAGTCCCCAGCAGGCTCTTCGGCGATGGCAAGTGGCTCCTCTATAAAATTGGGAAACTGGCCAATAATCTCCTCCGGCGTAAATATCGTTGACCTTGATCTTAATATGGAGCTCGCTGACAACCCATGTGTGGTTGGAAGGCCTTGTAGGCTGACGTCGACACTATATATTGCACCGTCAGCGCCACCGGTGGCAATAGTGGAGCATCCGTCCGCCAGATCAAGCTTGGAGCAGGACCAGATGTGCTTCCCCGTGTGTTGAGAAAATGTCTTCATGTGGCTAATGACTGCATTACCCAGTTCAGTAGCCACCTCTTGGGGTCCGGCAGCAGTTACGTGGCCAGCAATCGTTTGAGTCCATCCACTGACTTCCCACCGCTGGACCGTAGCATCTTCTCCGAATGACAATAAGTTGAATGGAGTGTACTCTGACTCTTCTGGTGTCTTGCCAGTAAGGAATTCAACATGCCATATGCGAGATGCATGGCCCATAACTTTACCAATACAATGGCTTGAGGCATTCGGCCCAGTATCATCTGCTCTCGTCTTTTCACCAAAACCAGTTTCTGGCAGTTGTGCATCAAAGCCCTCTGCTGAGATGGACCTCTCTGTGCTTGAGCTACACAATTCCCAAAGTCGAATGGTACGGTCATCGCTGCAACTGGCCAAGACTCTTCCGACCTGTCCATTGGGTTTCAATATTTCTGGAGATATTTTGACACCAAAAATGGAGCCCTCGTGCCCGGTGAAAGTTGTAATGATCTTTCCACTCTCTGAGTTATCTGGACTACCCATAGACCACGTAAGGACCTCGATGTCTCCAAATACTGTCCCTGCTGCAACTAGGATAGATGTTGCAGAAGTCCATACGATGTGTGCCGAGTAAAGTATTGACCTAGAAGCTGAAGAGAAAGTCTTCACACATGGCTGTTCGTTATCGAAGCCGGAGATGTGCATGGCAACATTGTGGGCTGTAATCAGAACGCAAGAAGGTGGATTTGAGGAAGTGGAATCGAGGCTTGGTGAAAAAGCGGCGTCGAAAATCCAGTCAGAAGCGAGTCTCTCCCCGGTCGTGAGGCCCTGATCATCGCCTCCTTCTTTGACAACGTTTTCTATATCGGCAACGGAGACAAAGATGTAAGAACGGCCGCCCCATATTATCAACCATCGCTCACCAGTGGTTGGCTCTTTCTGGACAGCGATTCCATGGATTACTTGGGATGTGAAAACCTTGCAACATGCTTCGGGTTCGCCACAGACATCATAGGGATCAGTAGAGTAGATCTTAAGCCATGACCCTTCAGCAGCTAACAGGTAGGGTCCTTCTCGTGAGCCTCCAAGGGTGATATGTGCTAGTGCCGTTACAGGGTTGAGGACGAGGGTTTGCTGGCTGGTGGTTAGTTCGGGTTCGGGGGAATTGCAGAGCTTCAATCCCTCGGTTTTGAACGCTGCTCGGTCCATACAACAACTAGTTGAATGGAGTTTGAGGACTCACATTAACAGCAATCTTTGGCAGGGAAGCTAGAGGCATGTTGGCCAACCTGTTATGCGTTATATCACAGGGGGAAGAAGTCGCAAGCCAGCGTCGAAGTCAATTTGAAGATCTTATCTTATCGTCCCAATCTACCAAGTACACGAAGAACCATCACTTTCTCTCTAACATTCCAAAAGCCTTGGAAGAGATTACTCTCGAAGCCGAGACTAGAATGATAGGTAGTGAATGTCTTCAATAAATCAATTTGAAAGTCCCAGGGCAACCAATCGACGACTGCAAGAAGATATCAAATACGTAGATGCAGCACTATCGTTATCGTTGCGAGACGTGCTCGACCCCGCGATAAAAGGTCCAAAGCGGGTGCAACGTAGTCCTGGATGCGCATTTACTTCTACGATCAACAACAATGGGCGACTGACAATCCAAGTCGCCGATACCAACTCTCAAAATGGCAACATCTAAAAGCGAAGCTGAGCGCTACCTCGAGTCCCTGCTGAACAAGCACCTCCGCATCACTACCACTGACGCCCGAATGTTCCGCGGCGAGTTCAAGTGCACTGATTCTGTACCACAACCCACCAGCTCCTGTGTTTGACAACGACGTCACGAGGGCACATCTATCAGGCGCAAACTAATATTTCCAGGATCGAAACATCATCCTAGCTCATGCCTACGAGTATCGCATGCCAACGGCGTCGTCTAAGCCGGTACAAATTTATGTCGAGAAGGTGGTCAAGAATATGACTTCGCGCTACTTGGGCCTTGTGGTTGTTCCGGGGGAGCATATTGTGGAGATTAAGCTGGAGGAGTTCGCATCACAGGTCAAGGCTAGGCAGTCGGCCGCTTTGACAGGCCAAAGTCAGACTGCTGTGGTATGAACATTAATGAGAAGTACAAAATTAATGGCTCGCTATCACAGATGTGTTGGAGGCGACCCTGTGAGCAAACACCATTCATCTTCAGCCACCTTTCGGCGAGCGCGAATACTCAATCTACCTAAATCTTCAGATACATGTCCACTGACTTCTTTCTCATTGAGTGCTTGTCTTCATTATCTATGTAATTATTACTATGCGCTGTGAGGCTTCTACAAAGAAGCAACTATCAAAGGCTGTTGGATATATTCCTCATATTTCCGTAACTCCTTAAACGCATGAACACCGAGGTCGATCTCATTCTCATATTACCATCATGCCAATCTCCAGGCGTCATGGCCTAAGCCTCGACGATAGAGTTGTCTTGGACACGTCCACGCTGTCCATGGGTCTCGCTGTCCTGGATAGAGTGTCTCTCGTCAAGGTCATCATCATCCTCGTCGTACTCGTCCTGGTGAGCGCCTGCTGGAACCCACGTGCCAGACTCATTGTCCTTGTATGGAACGTCCTGGCCAGACAGATCATGGCCCTCTGCGTTGTGGGAAGTGTTGTTACGGCGACGCTGGGAGAGGTTGCGTGCACGGGTGGAGAGCTTTGGATTCACGGCAGCCTTGGAGTCGACCCAGTTGGTGAGAGCGTCCTCACAATCCTGAATGATCGCCTTGCTGGCCTCATAGCCATCGTAAGCAGCGCGGGTCTCACCAGGGGTGACTGGGGTGTCGTCGATAAGCTCGAGCAAGTGCTTTCCATAACCGGCGATAAGAGCCATCTTCTCGCTGTGCTCGCGCAAGGCATTGAACTGGTAGGTGAAGGCCCCCTTGAGCTTCTCACGGGTGATGTTGGAGAGCTGGGCTTCGGCAACGAGAGACTCGGCCTCGGCACGCACGAGCTCCTGTTCGAGGATAACGATTCTAGGAGAGTTTGGCTCCTTGTACTTGAGCTGAGCAATTTGATCAGTGATCTTCTGCTTGCCTTGAAACATGTTAGCGTTTGACTATGTCGGAGGGGACCAAAGAAGGACTTACGGTCTCTGCTTGGTTGCACGGAGGACTCGATGTTGCGGATACTCTTGATGGTAACGCGGTACTGGTCGTACTGATCGACATACGAGTCCTCGAGCTCGCCCATCTCATAGAGGAGGACGCCGAGTTTGTCGGTAACATCGGAGACGTCATCGTCGCATCCCTCTCCCCAGATGGAGAGTTGTTGCTGCGCAAACATTAGCGAAAGGACTGTGGAGTCTTCAGGGAAGATATAGTACCGCCACCTCCATGCGCTCTCTGCCAACAAGCTCCATGCTTCTCATGACGTTCTTTTCCATTTTTACGAGCTGCGCAAGCTTCCTGCTGAGCTCGGTGCTCCCGAGACCAGCCCTTCAACAGGTTAGCTGAGGCCAAAGGCAAAGAGGCTAAGGGCTCTTGTAGACTTACGCATGCTTCCTAAGACCGTGGCCAAATCCTCCCTTTCCGAACAGGCGTCCGGACTTGGTGGTGGATGGTGGTGGTGGTGGGTTCTGGAGCTGCGACGCAGTTGGGGCACGCGACTGTCTAAGGGAGTATGTGCGATGCATGCTGGCCGATGTTCTGGGGGGTATCTAATGAAAGAATGTGGTTTCTTGACTAGAGCTAAAGTACTTTGGTGTTTTTGTATGGATAAAGGTGTCGCAGAGTTGTGAAGTTGGAAATGATGGATGTAAAGTGCGAGTGTAGTGCAGAACGAGGTCGGAGAGTGATGACGCACCTGGCGTTCTCAGTGCTACTCAAGAGTACAGTGTTCGCCGGAGGAGGCGCAGCAACTGCCACCCGATCGATCGCATGGGGACTAACGTTGTTGCCGAATATGGACCTCATTAGAGACACAATCCACAAACAACGAAAGAGGCTAGCGTACGTTCTTTGCGCATCATGCACTCTTTTTCAAAAATCTACGGATGCCAGTTCTCTTGGACTTCTACGTACAGTTGTACTCATAGAATAGAGGTTGCCAATCTTGTACCGTAGTTGGCCGTATCCGTTGGAAGCTTTACTGGCGTCTTTTCACCTCACTTTAAAACTACTCGTACAGAAGGCCCTTAAGTTGCGGAACATTCAGAATGAAGATTGACCGCCTATCCTTGGATTCCGATGCGAAATACTGGGAAAACAAGAATGGCTACTCTAGCCTTTCAATAGACGGACCCTCACAATTGAGGGTCTAGCCGCAGGACCTCTGCCATGTGACATGGTGACGGAGATCGGAAGTCTGTCGAAGCTCTTTGAGTACAGTACCACATCTCGCAATCAAAATAACTTCCTCGAGAAAGCTTATCATGTGTGAACCACTGACCTCCCCCGTTTTTTCTACCTCGGTGAACTTCTTTGGGGTATTTTGCTAGCTAGTAATGCGAACTCGGCAGCGGACTTGGAGTGCTTCGCAAAGTCACCTGATAGCGTGTGGCGACTTTGGGTCTGACTACTGTAGTGGATGGACCTGGCCATCAAGGCTACTGGCTATCGCTGAATGTATATGAACGCATCTCGCGGACGATCACTTTCCATCTCCACTTCGTTCCAGCACCACAACTGTCCTGAGGATGAGGATAACTCGACCTTCTATTTGGGACTCATAGCAATACCTCTTGTCTGTAACTGTCATGCGCCTTTTGCCTCCGCAATCGACTAAGTATGGGTGTTACCCAGCTGTGGTCGGTGTTGCAGCCTTGCGCCCGACCAACGAGACTCGAGACCCTCAACCGTAAACGACTCGCCGTCGACGCATCCATTTGGATATATCAGTTTCTGAAGGCTGTTCGAGATAAAGAAGGGAATGCACTGCGAAACTCCCACGTCGTCGGTTTCTTCAGGCGTATCTGCAAGCTGCTGTTCTTCGGCATTAAGCCGGTCTTCGTGTTCGACGGTGGCGCACCATCTCTCAAACGACAAACCATCCTCGGTCGAAAGCGGAGACGAGAAGGACGACGCGATGATGCTGCAAGGACGGCTGGAAAGCTCCTTGCGGTACAGATGCAGCGCCGAGCAGAAGATGCCGAGAATCAAAGGAAACGACAAATAGAGGTGCGAGGTGCGCCGCTAGAGGACCAGCAGGAGGAATTGATGCCAGATGAAAGCAGCATCGTATATGCTGAAGAAATAGGCATGTCTCAGCAGGAACGGCGAGGCAATCGCAAATTTGTGAAGAAGGATCCATATCATTTACCAGACCTGGGAGGGAGCATAGAAAGCATGGGACAACCGGACGATCCACGCATTATGTCATTAGAGGAATTGCAGGAGTTCTCGAGGCAGCATAGCAGTGGCGAGAATATAGACGTTTATGACTTCAGCAAAATCGACTTCGACGGGGAGTTCTTCAAAAGCTTGCCGGCCGTGGACAGATACAACATCCTCAATGCGGCCCGTTTGAGATCTAGACTGAGAATGGGACTTAGTAAGGAGCAGCTTGAGGAGTTGTTTCCGGACCGCATGGCATTCTCGAGGTTTCAAGTTGAAAGAGTGCGCGAGAGGAACGAATTGACCCAACGACTTATGAATTTGAACGGCATGAACAGTGACGATGCGATGTACGGAGTTGGGGGTGGTAGGATTGCCAGCGACCGTGGGAGGGAATACATCCTTGTGAAGAATGACGGAGTCGAAGGAGGATGGGCATTGGGAGTCGTCAGCAAGGATAAAAACATGGGTGAGAGGAATAAACCAATTGATGTCGATGCACTGCCGAGCAGAAATGCCCGGAAAAAGGTTGCAGAAGAAAATTCAGACGAAGATGACGAGTTTGAAGATGTTCCTGTTGAAGGCCTTAACCGCTTACCCAAAATAACAACCCCCCCGCGTCCTCCCATGCGTCAAGTAGCATCTTGTCGCACGGCACAACCAGTTTCTGTCGAGTCTCTCTTCGATGAACACGCCGTGGATGGAGGCGATTCCCTATTTGTGGAGCAAGATCCTGAATTGATCGAGAGAGAAAGAGCCCTGGAAGAGGAAGCAGAATTGCAACGTGCTATTGAGATGTCGAAGGAGAAGAACTTTGCAGGCTCGAAGGATAACTTGGATGAAGAAAATGCGGATTTTGAGGATGTGCACATACCCAATATTAGCCTCAAGCAAAACGCGCCAGAGGATGCTCCGCCATCGCAAAGCACTGGTGAGGGTGTAATCAGCACTATCAACAAGAGGGCGAATGCGGTTTCCCAGAGGCAAAAACTCACCAAGCTGGACGACAGCAGTGACGACGGCGAAAATCTTCAGGATATTCTGGCGGCTGGTAGGAGAGCACGAGCGGAGCTTGAGGCGAAGCTCAAGGAGCAAGGAAAGGAGATAGATAAAGAGAAGAAGGGTCTGTTTGACGGCCGGCTACCTTTCGAACGTATAAGTTTAAGATCATCGTTATTTGGCATAAAAAAGAAGTCGGACGAACCGACAGCGAAGGATAGTGCTCCGGTGGATGATGAAGATGATGAACAGTCGGGCGGTTTTGAGCGTGAAAGGGAGGCCCCGCGACCTCTCCCGCCATGGCTCATTAACACGGGAGACATCAGAGAGGAGGTGAAGGAACAGAAGACTCGCGCCCAAGAGGTTGATACAGAGGACCATGAAACACGGCTTGCGGAGGAGGAGGCTGACCGTGCCAGCCGAGATGTCATCGAAGTCGCTTCATCTGACGACGGTAGTGATGTGGAGATGTTAGACGGGCCTCCTGTAGCCAGAGTTAGAACGCCGAGTCCGCCATCGCAATACAAGCAAGCGCCCGCGAGCGCCGTTCCGGCCATGCTCGAAGAGAAAGGGGGGCGCGAGAAGGACGAAAGAAACAGCCCTGCATCAGTCTCTATGTCACCAGCCACCGAGCATCAAGTTGATAACGCCGACGCAGTTACTGCGGCACGATATTCCTCGCTATCATGGGAAGAGGTTGAGGAGGAGTTTGAAGGCCTTCCTGAAGCCGTCGTAGAAGGAGGGGAAACTGTTGATGGCCGGGAGGGAATCGCTCCTGAGAGTGATATCTCCGATCCTCTTGGAAAGGTTCAGGCTTTACCCACGGAAGACGCAGGAGTGCCCAAGCCACTTGAATCTGCTCCTCGCCCATCTGATGCTCGAGAGTTTGCTTTTGGCGGCAACAAACAAGATATCATTCGCCCGGAGCCTGGGCAAGATGCGATCAAGCCTTCAGTTGTGGCTCCTCCAGGTCCTGCCACACAAGAGGATTTCGACTTTCCAGATGATTATGACGAATTTACTGATCCAGAAGAAGAAGAACTCATGGCGCGGCTCGATCTTGAAGCCGAGGAGCATGCGCGGTTCGCAAGCACTCTCAACCACAAATCAGCAGAAGAGAACCAAGCTGAGTATGAGCGAGAACTCAAGCAATTGCGTGCCCAGCAAAAGAAAGACCGTCGTGACGCCGATGAAGTGTCGCAAGTGATGATCACAGAATGTCAGGCCCTTCTCCGTCTGTTCGGCCTACCATATATCACAGCACCAATGGAGGCAGAAGCACAATGTGCTGAGCTTGTTAATCTCGGCCTGGTTGATGGAATTGTGACAGACGATTCCGATATCTTTCTCTTCGGTGGCACCAGAGTGTATAAGAACATGTTCAACAGCAACAAGTTTGTGGAATGCTACCTGCTCTCCGACCTGGAAAAAGAGTTGTCACTGTCTCGGGACAAATTGATCGAATTTGCTCATCTTCTTGGTAGCGATTATACGGAAGGTCTTTCCGGCATCGGACCAGTTACAGCACTTGAAATCATATCCGAATTTCCATCCGATAACTGTCTTCAAGGATTCAGAGATTGGTGGTTTAACGTCCAGCACAACAACAGGTCCAAAGAGGCCGACGCTAAGAATCAGTTTCGAAGGAAATTTCGCAGAACGCAGGCCACGAAGCTATTTCTGCCTCCAGGATTCCCTAATCCGGCGGTCACTGAGGCTTATTTGAAGCCTGATGTTGATGCTACCCCTGACCCATTCCAGTGGGGTGTGCCAGATCTCGATAACCTAAGGTCATTTCTCATGGCAACTATCGGCTGGACTCAGGATCGCACTGATGAGGTGCTGGTGCCTGTCATCAAGGACATGAATCGCAGAGAAGTAGAAGGAACGCAGACCAACATCACAAGATATTTTGGGGGTGCAGTGGGAGTTGGTGCAAAGGGCCCAGTGGGGCGTAACGGTACCAACAAGGTTGGGAGCACGAGAATTACAGAAGCAATGAGAAGACTCAAGGCCAGAGCTGATGGCGATACCGAGTCTGCTACATCCGCAGATGTCGAGGTCGCCGATACCAATGAGCTTGACAGCAAGAACAAACGGAAAAAGGCAATCAGTGGCGACTTGACGGAGGCTGCATCTGCTGCTCAGGTTAAGTCGAAGGGAAAAGGTCGTGGTGGCAAGAGAGCAAAGGTGGCTATGTAGATGGCCGTATATGCCTAATACCACCCTACTAATGGATGGACGATATATTCTATGTCAAAAACTGACGTATGTAACAGCATCAAAATCATGTTGATACGTGCAAGCACAGATATAGGAAATCGTTTTGAGCTAGTTATCGTGCAAGAGGTTCTCTAGCATTTTGTGGTAAAAATGAAATCTTTTAGTCTCAAGTTCGCTTTTTATAGATTGCTTGTGAAATTGCTCCATGTTACTGGGAAGCAATCATAGTCGAACTACCAGACAATAATGAGACTTAATTGATAATAATTACATTCAATTGACAAAAATGAACAATGCAAGGCTAGAACTTAACCCTACATATTTTCCGTTGTAAGGGTCTGTAAAGGAAATGTAAACCCATACACATATTAAAAGCCCTACTATAATAGAACTCGCGACCGCACTGATAATGCCGTTTGCCATCTTGAAGCCTTGGCACATCAACATCGCTCCTTCCATTTCAGAACCACATCCGTACAAGGTTTCTCAGCATCCAGAACCCGTCTTAAAGCCGAAACCCTGTGTGGTATTTATTTGTGAAGTTCCCTCCTTGCCATCATCTTTGTAATTCTCAACTTTGTGCTTGCTATCAACCAAGGTGCTGGTAACATCCGCCCACATCCGTTGCGATCTTTTAACCTGAAAGACCAGACACATCTCCTACCTCGTGCAATAGATGGCATCAAATGTCAGAAGTGACAGACCTTATCTAGATATTATTGAAATATCCGATGACGAGCCAGAAGCATCCGACCTTGAACCAGAATCATTCGCCTTCATCGATTTGAAGGAAGATGATGGGCCGCCCGTGAGCGCGAAACGCCGGATGGCAGGGACACCACTTCTTAGAAGCCGCACCTCGCCCACAAATGAACGCCGCAAAACAGCAGAGATCACCATGCTTATCTCGTCAACTCCAAAGATTGACACCAGTCCTGCTTCGATGTCAATCCTAATACAGCAGGTCAACACGAAGACGTCGATTTGACTGGAACAGCCGACAGAAACATGGACTCGTCCCAAACCACCAGCGTTGCCTCTCCCATGACCTCCAGCCTTGAGTGCATCATCTTGGAGTTATTCAGATGTACTGACTGCTTCAAGATAACGAACGCTCACCGAAACCGAACATCATGGAGGACTTGGACAGGGCACTATAAACGTTTAACGAAGAACTCCACAACAGATATGTCGAGACCTCGATCAGACTGATGGACTGCGCCTTGTTTCAGTCAAAATACCTCACGACTATCAAGCATAAGCCAGATGAGGTAGCTGCGGAATATCTCACCAGAACGGCGAATGTTCATGGGCCACAAGGAAGCTCGACTTTCGGCTACACTTCCGTGTATCCGCGTTCGGTAAGTATTATGGTCCTTCACCCTAACCAAACTGCGTCTAATTAGTGCAAAGTCCGTTGAAGAGCGTCCAAAACATGCCGAGAAGCAAGAGAAATCCGGCATGACTTCGACGCAAGTACACGACATCCCCGGATACTCATGCTTTACCCCGATAGAGCGGAGCTTTATGGTCGACCGCCCTGAGGTGAGTACCTTCTACGAGCGCAGGCTACAGTTATTTCTGACAATCCTAAGCTGCCTCCGAATTCTCGACCAGTCAACAAAGATGATGTGCTGGTTCATCAGAATCTCCAGGAAAAAAAGGCCGAGATATTGGGCATGGCAAGTGACTTTGTAACGACCACCATTCCGAATAAGGAGCAGAAAGAAAGGTTGGAACTCGTCCATCGTTTCCGTTCGCAAGTTCAGCCAGAAGTTAAAAGGGCAGAACGACTATCGCCAGGGGCTTCACAGGATGCATTATGCAAAAGCTTGTCGAAGGCGTTCAATCTGGAAAACGCCACCCGTGAGCACTTCCACCAGTCCGAAAACAGAAACGAGGATGGGTATGAGGAACGTGACATGTTAGACGTGGCGCTAGATAAGACTTTTCTTCAAGAAGGATGCTCAGCTTGCTTATTGTATATTGTTCGTCGAATCCCCTCCTGATTGCTACAACTGCTGACAATTTTAGTGTGCCACACAGTCCACGTACGTTAAGACCGATGATGATCCCTATGGACTGCCGAAGCAGGAAGGATACAATTTTCCCAGAGGACAGGACGAAGATACGTGGCGTCGTAACGCTGAGAACCCCATCAACACAAACAGGGGCGAGACTGTCACGCCATCAGCCACACCATGCGGTGAGTACTGCAACAGAGGTACAACGAAACCCGCAACATTGGGAGAATTCACAGGCGAAGAAAAGGACCTTGTTCAACTATGGATCAACTGTATGGCAGAAGATGGAACCACCCATAGCGCGATACCCAGGACAACTCAAATCCATGTAACAAGGTCCACCAATTTCTACAAGCTGCGGAAGTCGTTCCGCAAAATTACCTGATCAAATCCAAAGGAGACGTTCAAGATAAAGCTCCCTCAAAATTCGACATGTAAGTCACGTCACAAACCAGTTCCCATTTGCGAAGCACTTACTCTCTGCAGGAAACCTCCTCACTTCCTGAGAACGCAGCCGCTGCCTTGCTATCATCCCGGCAAACCGTGCCCCAAAAAAACAAGATACCCTTGCGCGGAGAATAGTATCTACTGCTACAAGAACTGCGGGTGCAACGACGATCGTAATCGAAAGTTCAAAAGCTGTGAGTGTGAGGATGGCTACTATCGGAAAGTTCTATCTGACGGTGATGCTAAAATGATCTGTTCGCACAAGGAAACCAACGACAAGTGTCGAAACTGCAAAGTGAGGATGCTCAATGCATCCTGTTCGAAATATAAGCGTCAGGATGAACCGCGAATGCGATCCAGACGTTTGCGGATGTGGTGCCAATGGCGTCCTACGTTCTAGGCGGCAGGCAGGCGATGATGGCGAAGAAGTTCCCAAAAAAGATCAGACAGATCCCGGAGAAGACTCTCAGAAAATACGGCCAGTTCTCAAGGAGTACGTCATAGATTCTACCCAATTGGGAATCTCACAAGGTAAGTCGAAACAGAGGACAACCCGAGGCGTTACAACTTTACTAACGCGAGTAAAAATTTAACAACCATACTCGCAAAAGGGCAAACTGCTTCCCAATAGTTAAACTGGTCAATGCCGGGCAAAGGATAGCGTTCTGTGCGACCAAAAACATGCCTGCTGGGACCGAACTGTTCTTCAACTATGGTGAAGAATATGTCAAAAAAGAGGAAACCGTAGGATCAGATGAGGAAACTGAGAGGAAGAAAAAGGAGGTGCCGCTCCCAAATCGGAGGTCTACGAAGAATGCGACGATGTTTGATGGAGCTAATGACGACGTATATGACACAGAGAGAGAGGCGTCTCCTGTCATGCCACCATTTCCAGCAAGCGACACGGATGATGGCGAGTACAGACCATGACCCAGATAGTGTTTCTTACATGGCATTTCCACTAAGTCCTGTCCAAACCCACCAAGCGCCATATCCTCTCCCTCAGCGAGGGCCAGCTTGACGACCACTTCCTCCCCAACCGCCACATCCTTTCGCTGGCCGACCACCACCTTAACATCTTTCGTGTTCTTCCCGTGCCCTCCATTTCCTCCTTTGTGGGATTCTCGCTCGCGTGCCACAACACACTCTTCTGGCCCACCGTTTTCTGACATTTGATATACCCGAGACAAAAGAGACTTGGGAAATGGACGAAGCAGATTTTGAGAGGCGTCTCGAGTTCATTAAGCGATTTAGGGATATTCAGAGACTAATTATGCTCGAGGTACTTTTCCGCTATGTGATGTGACTTCTGAACGTTGCAAGACTTGAGACTAAAGACATTGAAGTCTTGTGGGCTACATGCTTTTACGTGCACCTGTTAAGTTGTCGCCATGTTTGCAACGAACCTTTTCAAACATTCGAGGAGACTTCTCGAGATCCTCAATTAGCTCTATTTCGGAATAAGTTGACAGGCAATGATATCCATGCTTATGATGACGCTGCGCAAATTTGTCTCGGGACCTTGATAGAAAGCTTCCTGGCCTTAATTATTCCGCTCGTCGGCAGAGGGGTAAGGAAATGTGGTCTCGCTTAAATCGGTTCGACTAGTTCTCTGGGGAGTAGGATATCTCCAGAAGTGTAACCATTCTTTTTTTTCTTTAAAGGAAATAATATAATGAAACCATCGATTGGCAACAAGTCAGATAAATTTATTCAATTGGTGCCGTTGAAAATTTAAATCGATTGGCAGCGAATGAAATATTCATCGCAAGAAAGATCATAAGACGAAATGGTATTTATTTCAAAAGTGGTCTTGTAATCACGCCGCAAATGATGGCACAGTCGACATGTGGCTGGCACTCGCAGTAAATTTCGGCTGGCACCTTGTGGTTGTCTTGGCAGTCATAAGCCACGCCAGCTATGATGATAGCGGGAGCTGCGGGATGCCGCCACTGCCTGCTAAAAAGGTTGACGTTCCCCCTCTCAGCCTCGTCTACCGCACTATTCGAAGCGCGCCCATTCTCAACTTGATTAACATTAATAATCTCGACGTATTTGTTGACTCTTCCATATCGACTGCTCAGAACAGTGTAGCACTCGAGTAAAAAAAACTTGTATTCAAGAAACGTCCAACCACACCGCGCGTTCCCTGATTATCACTTCAAATCGGCCAAGATGGTCGCGGATACCTCCTACTACGATGCTCTGGGAGTTCAGCCAACGGCGACTGATCTCGAAATTAAGAAAGCATACAGAAAGCTCGCCATCAAATGCCATCCAGGTACGTCGCATTCTACAACTATTTACAAGACGCACAGCTACTTATCTTACTATAGACAAGAACCCAGGTGACGAGACCGCACACGAGAGATTCCAAGTCATCGGCGAGGCCTACCAAGTACTTTCCGATCCACAGCTCAGAGAGGCGTACAACAAGTATGGAAAGGAGAGCGCGAGACCAAGCGAGGGATTCGCCGACCCAGCCGAGTTCTTTGGCACCATCTTCGGCGGAGAAGCTTTCAAGGACCTGATCGGCGAAATCTCCCTGATGAAGGACTTGACCAACACAATGGACATCACCATGGAGGACGAAATGGAGGCTCAACAGGAGTTTACAGGAGAAGATGCTGATACCCAGAAAGAAGCTGCTGCCCAGGCCGAGGGAGCAAGACCGACAGCTGAAGCCCCGCAAGCTGCTGCAGAAAGCGCACCAAACCCAGGCGCGGTCCCTCGCAATAAGCAAGCCGCTGCAACCGTCACGGAAGACTTCAAGAACTTGTCTATGGAGGAGAAGGAGGCCGCTCAAGCTGCTGACTCTGGGTCCTCCACCCCACGTCCAAGAGGGGTCCCTCTTCGTCCAGCAATCATGAACAAGAGCGAATCTGAAATCGAGCTTGAGGCTGCTGGCGCAACCGAGGAAGAGAAGGAGCTTAGAAGGAAGGAGAAGAAGAAGGGTCTCTCTGCAGAGCAAAGAAAAAAACTTGCTGAATACGAGGAGAAGCGTCGTGAGGAGCGCAAGGAGCGTGTTGCGGAGCTATCCAAGAAGCTGATCAACCGTTTGAACGTTTTCACCGAGGGCGACAAGTCTGCAGCACAAATAAACTCCTTCAAGCTTCAGCAGCAAATGGAGGCCGACAACCTGAAGCTGGAGTCTTTTGGCATTGATATTCTGCACGCCATTGGCGACACCTACGTCTCAAAGGCAAATGCCTATTTGACGAAGCACAAGTTCCTCGGTATCACTGGCTTCTTCGGCAGATTAAAGGATAAGGGAACCATGGCCAAGGACACCTGGAACACGATTTCAAGCGCCATTGATGCGCAGATGACAATGGAAGAAATGGCAAAGGCAGAGGAGAAGGGCGGGGCCGAGTGGAGCGAGGAGAAGAAGGCGGAGTACGAGAGGAGGGTCACGGGCAAGATCTTGACGGCCGCGTGGAGAGGAAGTAAGTTTGAGATTCAAAGCGTCCTGAGAGATGTCTGTGACAGAGTCTTGAGCGGCGAGGGTGAGGACCCTGTTCCAAAGAAGGACAAGAAGGCAGAGAGAGCCCAAGCTATGAAAAACGTCGGAGAGGTGTTCCAGAATGTAAGTAAAAATCTCTGTAATAAGGACTCAAAAGTAAGTGCTAACAGGGCGTCTCAGGCTAAGCGTACCCCTGAAGAGGAGGGCGACTTTATGGCGTTTGAGCAACTCGTGGCTGAGGCCGCCATGAAGAAGGAGAAGAATAAGGACAAGAAGAAGAAGGACAAGCACGAGAGACCCTCCGATGTCGACGCTGTCGCCGCTGCTGCTGCCGCAACGGCTGCCGATGCGCCCAACGTGCCACGTGCCTAATTGTGCCGTACGGCGAGGGAGCGCGATTGTTCTGAGAGTGAAGCATAGGATGAATGAATGGTTTGCTACAGCGAGCAGTGATATCGAAGCGATTTGCATAGACTTCATACTATAGAGTCAGAGGGCGCCGGCTGGCTGATGTCATGGAGGTACTTGTTCTGGGTTTGCGAGGCCATAGCGAAATTAATAGCAGTATTAGAGAGTCTGTATACTTGCAGTATTCGATTTTTCTGCCGTATCATTGAGTCGACAACATTGTCTTGTGAGTCGCCGCGCCGACAATATGCAAAAATTATTTCCCTCACCTCTTAATGAGCGTCGAAGTGGGTCAACTGGACTTTGTGATTGAACCTCATTCAGATGTTTTCTGGTCAGAATGAAGGAATCAAATTTGTTGCTGTCCTACAAACCAAACATTGGGCGGAGAAAGTGCGCCATGAGGGCCCTCATATATGGTAATTATTATTTTGGCAGGCAGCAAAATTGGATACCATCCATTAATATTGGGGGGCTGATTTATTAATTTGCAAGAAGATACGACAATTATTTGTTTCACGTCGATAGGTTGATCGATATGGTCACTGTCGTGGCAAATTATGGCATAAATGTCCACTTTCTAGCAAGCAAAACCTTATCAAAAATAACAAAATTGAGCAATTTGACATTTATGTTCAAAACACGACTTACAAATCGTGACCACAATAGTATGCATTTATCGTTGTATCACAGTATCTTATTGGTTATTGATATTCAGTCTTAATTTAGCAAATTGATTGTTTCAAATATAGTTCATCTTGTCATGTCGCGACCTCGATTGATGACCATAAGAATTGTGCTTAAATCCTAGCATGAATTGAATTAATTTTTCGTGAAATTTTCTCTGCTACCTTATATTTCTCGTTTGCATTAAATCCGAGAGAAAGCAGAGTTTGGAAGGGCTTGTAATGGATAGTTTACATGTAGTATATGATCAACAATCGACATGTGTCTACAAATCGCATTTTGTAGACGCAGTCAGGGATCATTATGTTCGATTAAACAGAGGGGCCCCAGCGCATTTTAATTGCTTTTCTAAAATCTAAACTCGACATTCCCGCCAACAGCACGTACTTCAGCGCGGTCGATTTCAGCTTTCAACCAGAAGCTAGCTGCTACATCAGCGGAGGCCGTGTCTAAAGATGGTACACCTTCCATAAAAGCAACACTCGGTTCCGAAGCCTTCCATCCCACATCCCAACAGACCCAGGTCTTGACCTGCTCGCGACCTTCATGGGTGGCGCGCACAATTTCACTGTCAAGTTGCCTTCCTGTCACCTGTCGGCGAGACACTATCGACGCTATTCATCGTGATCGCATCATCATTGCTCCCGCTTGCCGCTGTCACCAACACAAACTCGCTAGTGACGTCACAGGTAAATTGAAACAATACGTCGCTGTTCGCTCATTATACACTCTGAGGATTGAAGTTTGCAGGCTAGGAGGACGGTTAGCATGGCATGCGGAATGGATTGAGCATAGTTCGAACTTACAGGACTGTTGAAAGTGCTGTTACGCTTGTTTCTTCCCTTCTTAATGTGGCTTTTCAGCGCACTTGAATCCAGCGGCTTCAGCAACTCAAAGCTGCAAAGCAACTCGCTCGAGACGCTCATCACTGCACCCCAGTTATCGAACTCGCCGCAGTAATTTGGTGCCGAGAAGACAGTCACCAGGACGCGGTCGTTAAAGAACTCGTAACCATCCTCAACCACCATGTGCGCTCTGCAAACTAGATCGAAGTTGTGTGTCTCGAGGAAGCGAGTGATCACCTTCTTGCCGAAGCAGTAACTGACACCTCTCTCATTCGCCTCCCAGTCTGCCTCCATATCTGCTGGATCAGACCAAAGCAGGTCGTTAAGCAGACCATAATCTGGCACATCCGTTGGTCTTTTGATGTTTCTGATGTCATCCATATGCGTTAAAGATGGAGAAAGCCCTCCATGAACACAGAAGATCTTCTCAGCCACAATGGCGGCGATTGGTAATGTGTTGAATGTGTCAACGAAGGTCTTCCAGATCTTAATGTTGCATCTGCGCTTGCATTCGTCGTAGAATCCATACACACGGGTGACATTGGCGCACTCATGGTTACCTCTGAGAAGGAAGAAGTTCTCCGGATACTTCAACTTGTAGCACATCAACAACAGAATCGTCTCCAGCGACTGCTTTCCGCGGTCCACATAGTCACCCAAGAACAAAAAGTTTGAGCTTGGCGGCGATCCGCTCATCTCAAACAGTCTGATCAGATCCGGGTATTGGCCATGAATATCTCCGACAATCTTCACTGGAGCATCAAGCTCGAGGAGAGCTGGCTGGGATAGGAAGACCTCCCGGGCCGCGGCGCAAATTGCTGTGATCTCTGCATTCTTCAAACAAACTCCTTTGGTAACCTTGCCTGCGTATGCGGCGTCTATCAGGCGTGTGATACAATCGTCAATGTCAATTGACTTGAAGTCCATAGCCATTGGATTTGCTGGCCCCGAGTCCGCCTCTGCAGCCGCAATCAATGCATCAATTTCGGATGGCTGATCCTTCTCCTTCTTGACCAGAATAGACTTCCCAGCCACTCCTCCATGTCCATGCGCGTTCAGCGCGCCGGTTGCTGGCTGGTCTGACACAACGCCTACTTCGCCGCTTTGCTGTGCTGCCTCAACATTCTCATGCGTTCCTGAAATTAAAGCAGCCGAGTGAATCGGAGATGGCGGTGGCTCATCATCGTCCTTGTTGGACTTCCCACTCTTACGCGAGCGAATACTCCGTCCCGACCTTACTGACGCAGCGTCATTGTCATTGTCGTTATCGCCATTGCTGAAGGCTGAGATGGAGTTGCGAGGACTATCGGTGGTCGACTTTCCGGTAATCTTTGATCTCACCGACTTGAAGGAGCGAGAGCTTCCAACCGTGTCAGTCTTGCTGAGCGATGGTCCAGATGTCAAATTCGGACCTTTGTCTAACGAGGTTGAAGAGGCGGATTTTCGAGGCGTGTTCGTTCCAGATCCTGACTTGGAGGGTGTATTGCCCATTTCGCAGGCGACTTATCCCACTAATTCTGTGTACCAAGTGCGAGCGATGATGATTGAGGCGGCTACTGATAAGGTTTCCAGGATGGGCAATAGATCCGTTGTTGGAGAGGCAATAATATGCTGTGACGGCGACTGTTTCAGGACTTTCGTAATACTAGTAATTCGGCCAAGCTGCAAATTGGCGAATTTGCAGAGGGAGATGTTGCGAGTTGTTGTGGATGATGGATAACAAGGTGGAGGAGCTTCTCGTCAGCGTGTCGCGATTGTGGCACTTCAACCCCACAAGAATACTGGTCATGCGTTGCTTGGAAGGCACCGCAACTGTGGGTCGGAGCAGGTCAGCGAGTACAGTTTGACAACACAAAGCCAAAGTCAACCAGTCGAGTATAGTACACGGAGAAAGGTGTAAGTAAGGTGATGTAGGACTCAGAACATACTGAATGTTTCTGTTCCTGGGACGCTCGGGTAATACGCAGCCACTTTGTGGAAGGCGTACCTAGCTGATCGCTTGCTTGAAATTGATTTGGTTGTAGAGAGTTCTAAGACAGGGGGATGTATTTGCAAGACTAGACTCAAAGTTGTGTTAACCGGTTTGTTGTGTTTATCCTTGGAGTATCGATTCTGTTAGAAACACTGTGAACTGGTCGTGCACCATTTACTGTAGTCGAGAGCTCACATAGGCGGCCCATGGGGTATCACATCTCCCGGCCTCCGGCCCTGGCTCGCCCTCCCCAGACTATCCGTCACTGGCGGGGGAGGCCTAGATTTGCGCGTCTGGAGCAGGAACGATTTACACGCGAAATCGTCGTTTGTTCTTGGGCAACTCCACAAGTACGAACCAATTATGCGCAAAATGTCACCGATCAACGCGCACGTTTTGAGGCGCAGCGAGAGAACTTGTACTCTACAGTACGGGAACCTTTGTCACGTTACTTCAAGCCTTCCTGTAAGCATAAGCATACAATTTTGAGCATTTAGCTCCGTTTCACCTTCAAGGGAACAAAATGAAACACATCTAAGTGACCATATATCATGACTGCATTGATGTCTCTTGGGAGACTCTCTAATCCCTGTTCGTTCTCTCACAAAGAGAGTATAGTGATATCCTCCATCATGCCTATACGTAGAAATCCCTTCCGGCCTTAGATGGCAACCTAAACGCCTTGCAATGCTCGCTAAATACAGTCTTCATCAAATCTATCCTTCTCCTTCCACACCATCTCAAGTGGTGTGGTGAGAGTAAGGCTCATACGCTTGAGCACGGTCTTGGTGCTTCACGTTGCCCATAGGATAATACTGCTGCTGGTTGTAGATACCGGTCTGCTGCTGTCCTTGTGGCTGGTATGGGTCGTGGACTGGCTGATAACCTCTGTTGCTGCCACCCATGAGCTTCTCGGTGTCGCCAACGCTGTCGCGGTTTTTGCTGCCACTTGAACCCTTGCAGCAGCAGGTGGTGAACATCCAGTAAAGTCCAGACGCAATGCTTGTTGCAACACCAACCCAGGTGATGGCCAACCATGTAGTGCTAACTGAGCTCTGAAGGCCGTAGTCTTTGGCTGCCGTGTTGAGAGTGCCGACTATAATAGTAGACGTGACTGTGGTCAAAACGGCGAAAGCGGTCATGGCTGCGAGTGCAACCGTGCTGACAACCCAGGTAACGCAGGAGCCAGCGCGAGAGCAACAAGCGGTGACGCCAATGAGCAGCGTAACGGCTTGCATAACAATTGCAATCAAGAAGAGGATCTCTGACCACTTGATACAGTTGGCGAAAAGCTTCAGACCATCCTTAATTGCGTCTGGAACCTTGACGTCGACTCCGGTGCCGGCGGCGAGGTTGTCAATGCTGCTGGTGTCGCTGAAGTTGGAGGCATAGTTGAACTGTGTCTTTTGCTTGATGGTCTGACCTCCCTTCACCTCGACGAAGTTCCAGAGAAAAAAGTTGTACTTGTCGCCCAGGCCGAGCTTCTCAGCGGTGATGTTAACACCTCCGACTGCATCCAAAGCGTTGTTGACTTCCTCCTCAGTTGGAATGTAACGGCCGGTGATTTTTGAAGTATCAATGCCAGCGTCGCTTAGTGAATCTCCGAGCGACTTTCCGTTGAAATCGATATTCTTCGCATCGTTCATGTTGACGCTCAAGTCCTTTGTGACAACCTCGAAGAGGGAGAGGTTGGAGCCTGTGACGCCGGCAAGACCAACGATGAGGAGTGTGATGATTGAGATGCCAGTGAGAATGAATGGTACTGAGACACAAAGTGATCTAACAACGCCACCCATATTTGCGAAAGTTGATGCTTCAGAAAAGAGCTTGGTTGTAGAAGAAGCACAGTTTATGTGTCTTCGGAAGAAATCGAGCTCCCTGAGATAGGGCTGAGGTCGCTGTCGATGATGTGGTGCGACCGTGATAGAACAGCAAATGTGTCCAACGTTCAAACGCAAAAGAAGACGAGGTTTGGGGAAAGATATTTCGGATTTTTAGATGTTTGTAGGAAGATGGAAGGTGGAAAAGACGGGAATACTTAAAGCATGGAGCGGTGGAAATAGGTGGGCGCAGATTCGCGGTTTGATGCGCGTTGATTGCTTGGAGGATGCTGTCAGGTCAACGGCACAGCCAAAAATACCAGGCTGGGAATCCTGCTGTCTGAGGCGCAGGGTACAGTAGAGTGGACCTGTGTGTGGGAAGGAGGTACATCATCACTGCGCCACTGCCACCAGTGGCACAATGAACTGGCAGCTTTCAGCGGTCAAATGGCCTGAGTTTACATGCTGGAGATCAGTGACATGTGCCTGGCTAAGTTTACCAAGTACCTTTCTATTCGCTGCTCAGCCTCAGGGACCAGCACTTGCGTTTCGGTATTTCACCTCTGGAGAACATTGCTAATTCCGTGCTAGCTTCCGTTTGAGGATTCCGGGCAAGGCTTGGTGCGAACCTTAAGGGACAGGGGCCAAGCTTAGCTGTGGCTTGAAGGATCTGAATGATTACTTCAACCAAACACAATATGCTCATTTGGCACATTCGACATATTTGGAAGTGGCCTTATCTTTGACATCTCGATTTTAGGGCAGCACGAAGTAAGACATGAGGCAGATGTTGATGCATGCGGATACCGCCAAGAAGTTGAAGTGTGGCAAACATTTCGCTGCTGCCACCAGCGTCTCCTTGCCTCTGAAGGCTGTCAGACAATGACAATATGGATGTTAAAGTTGATGGAAGCAGGGCACAGCACCTTCTCTACCAGTATACTTAAGGCCTGTTAGCGTCTTCGTTAGCCTCTTTCTAGCGAGAACGGCAAAGCACGGCTCGGCGGTGGGTCCAGGCCGCGCACATCGTCAACGTAATCGTGGGGCTGAGATCCTAAGATCGCAGGAAATTCTGTAACCTGTTGCTATGAATAGACTTCCTCAGCCTTGCTACTTTAAAGCTTCCCATGTCCTGCTACAGTATGACTAATGTTCTACTACCCCAAAGTACGATGGCCTGGAGTCAGTTATTGTATTAGGTATCAACGGTTTGCCTTTCTGTTTCTGATTTTCAATGGACTTCAAAGGTATATGAAGTTGTCGACTACTCTACTGGCCATCCGGTAGTTTTCAATCTGGCGGCCGTCATGAGTCAATTGATTAGATGCTAACTAGTCGCTTCGCACTTTTTCTCACTTTAGTAGACTTACTCAAGGTAATCTTCTTACTACCTTTACCTGCTTGCAGAGCTCTTAATGCCCTCTATTCTGATTAACTTGTTCAAGATACCTCCTGCATGTAGAGAACATTGCACATAAAGAGACGTTGTTGTCAACATGTATCAAGTCTAAGTGGGGGGAAGCACTTTTATTAACCCAATACGCTGTGCAAGCCGTATAAGCCTGCGTATAGCTACCATTTATGGCTCCACTACTTTTCAATGCTATCCTGCGCACCCGAGCACAAGCACCATCTATATCTGAGATACGAGACATTTACTGGACACCAGCCTTGGCCATGCGCTGGAAGCACTGGGCGTAAGCCTCGTGGATCTCCGGGACAGTGAAGCCGTACTCCTTGAGCTTGTTCTCGAGCTTGGTGGTGTCAAGCATGCAGTTGGAGCGGCCAGCCTTGATGACCTTGGACTGCTCCTCGAGAGTGAAGTTCTTCCAGGTAAAGTCTGGGCGAACGTACTGCTTGAAGAGGGAAAGGACCTCGTTGTGAGAGATGGCACCTGGGTTGGTGAAATTGTAGATACCGGTCTCTTTGTGCTCGGCGAGGAGGATGGAACCTGGAAGGAGGTCGTGGAGGATGGTGTTGGAGTTTGGCACGTCAACGACCTTCTCGTACTTGGCGATCTTGGTAACGAAGTTACGGCTGTGGAGATCATCGGAGACTGGCATTCTCAGGCGGAGAATGAGGACATTTGGGTAGTGCTTCATGACCTTGTAGAAGAATTAGTATGCATTTCATGGTTCTGGGGTGTGTTTGCCACTAACCTCCTCGACGTGAGCCTTCGTCATGGAGTAGAAGGAGCCGTCGAAGTTGGCCTTGTCAGTCTCGAGGAAGCCTGGGCCACCGATTGGGTGCTTCTCATCATAAGCGTAGATGCAGCCAGTGGCGAAGACAGTGCAGTGAATGCCCTTGAGGAAGCAGCAGTCGGTCAAGTTAAGGGTACCGATAACGTTATTGCGGATGGTATCCTCCTTGTTGTCCTCGCACCAGTCGACGTTTGGGCGTCCAGTGGAACCGGCACAGTTGAGGACGTGGGTTGGCTTGACACGCTCGAGCTCAGCGATGACAGCCTCACGGTTCTGCATGCGAACAGTGGTGGTAGCGACCTTCTTGCCCTGGGACTCGAGGAGAGCCTTGAGGTGGCCAGCGACCCAGCCCTCACCTCCCCAGATGAGGAAGGAGTTCTCTCCGGTTGCAGCCATTGTGATGTTTGTGTGTGTGTGGTGGTTATGAGCTTGTATTGTGGGAGTGTTATGGAGCTGAAGAGCGATAGAAAGACGTGTGTATGTGAGAGTGGTGGTGTTGTGAGAGAAGAAGAAGGGGTCGAAGCAGCAAGAAGTTCGAGATATGAGAAGGGGTGTCAACTTAAATGAGGGGCAGTACCTGCCACTGATAGACGGTGAAGGGACTGGCTGGCGGTAGGCAGGTGCCTCAGTAAGCAATGCAGCGGGGACTGGCCTCGTAGTAAGTGTGAGCGGCGAGTTGACACTGCGACGGACAGTGCGGGCTGATTTTTTCGCCCAGCAGTGTGCAACACTGGTATTACAGGCCATTCGCTCCCTGAGTCCATGTGCTGGTGTTCAAGTCGCCGGGGTCACGGCCAATTGCAGCTGGTCCGTGCCAACTAATTGGTTGGCTCGCAGCACCATTTTTTTGCTGTGCGAGGCCACCAAACTGTCGATAAAGCCACGATAAAGGCTGGATAAGGGGTAATTACACCTGCTATCACCACCCTAACGCCTAAACAAGACCAGCAGAAACCCACTGGTCTACCTACTCCGCTTCGATCTCACGTCAACTCCACACCACACGCTCTAGCTGCGTGAACTTCTTTTGCTCTTCAGACTTCACAAGGGCAATTGCTATTCTTGAAGTTCCCATTCCCATCCTCCCTCGCCGTGTTTTACCGTCGCGTTACCAGAACTCCGAACCTCAAGCGCATCATCCACACCTCTTTAGCAACGCCCAGCATGGTTTCCGCATCCACACTTCTGTACCTTGCAGTGCACCCAAAAGAGCTGAGATCCATCATTCAATGGTGCGCCAATCATGCGCCACGAGTCTTCCAAAACAAATACTAATACATTCGTGTAGGAAGTTATGGCACGACCCAGTCCACCAGCGCGACACTACCAAGGAGTGCGAGTCTCTCAAGAAGTGCTTTGAGTACCTCAAGCAGACCAGTCGCAGTTTCAGTTCCGTTATCCAAGAGCTCAACCCAGAACTTCTCGTTCCTGTCGCCCTTTTCTACTTAATCCTCCGTGGTCTCGACACCGTCGAGGATGACATGACCATACCGCTGGAGGTCAAGGAGCCAATGCTGCGCGACTTTCACAACATTCTCTTCCAGGATGGCTGGAACTTTGATGGCAACGGACCAAACGAGAAGGACAGAGGGCTCTTGGTGGAGTTTGAGGTTGTAGTTGAGGAGTTCAAGAAGATTAAGCCAGCATACCAGGCCATTATCAGGGACATTACCGACAAGATGGGCAACGGTATGGCCGATTATGCTAACAATGCCGAGCACAACATCAACGGTGTCAGTACCATTGAGGAGTACGAGAAGTACTGCCATTACGTCGCTGGACTTGTCGGCGACGGGTTGACTAGACTCTTCGTCGAGAGTAAGCTGGCAAACCCAGCCCTCATTGAACGTCCGCAACTGGCGGAGTCCATGGGCCAGTTTCTGCAAAAGACCAACATCATCCGCGACATCCGTGAGGATTTCGACGACAAGCGCCGTTTCTGGCCTAAGGAGATCTGGAGCAAGCACGTTGACAAGTTCGAGGATTTGTTCAAGCCTGAGAACGAAGAGAAGGCCATGAACTGCTCATCAGATATGGTTTTGAACTCGTTGAGACATGTCGAGGACTGCATTTTCTACATGGCCGGTATCAAGGATCAGAGTGTCTTCAACTTTGTCGCGATACCACAGTCTATGGCGATCGCCACATTGGAGCTGGTCTTCCGCAACCCAAAGATCCTTCGCACTAACGTCAAGATTACCAAGGGAGATGCTTGCCAGCTTATGATTGAGTCGTCACAAAACCTCCAGACCGTATGCGAAGTCTTTAGGAGATATGCCCGCATAATTGCCAAGAAGAACGCACCGAAGGATCCAAATTTCATTGAAATCAGCTCTACGTGCGGAAAGATTGAGCAGTTTATCGAGGAGATCTTCCCTAGCCAGACACCAGGCATGGTGGCTAAGGATGAGGCGGGCGACTTCGATAGAGATGCGTTGAGACCGGAGGAGAAGACTGATATTATGTATTTGATGATGGCTGTTTTGGGCACACTTTTCGTCGTTTCGCTTCTCATGGTAAGTTCTGACCAGCCCTCAACTCATTAAGAACTCTGCTAACATGACAAAGACTGCCGCTGCTTACTTGTCCGGCGCAAGATTCGATCTTGCCCTTGCGGAGCTGAGGGATGGCAACTTCTTCCCTGGCGCGGGCGGAAAGGGAACAAAACTGTTTCCAGCACAGCCTGTAGCTCACGCCGAGTTGTAAATTACGAGCCGCTAAGAGGAATTAATGCCATACTAATCACGACCATTGCAGGAGTTATAACTTTTTGATTGTCCTATACCAACTGTATCTCGAGCGGTACTTCGATACCAGTACATAGACTTAAGAGATGCGCGAGGACACGCTGCAACCACATGTACCATTTAATGCACTTTTTATTTACCTGCCAGCCCTGTCTTGCCAATGTCTGATACGATGATGCCGAGTAGCCAGGCGTTAGTGAGGAAGAATGCTAGACTGCTTAACCACAGACCCGGCATGAACGTGCTCTTGCCGAAAAATTCCAGCTGGAATCCTTCCTGCAACCACGTAGCTTGGGTTGATATCCACAGCAGTCCGGCAGTTATTCCAATAACTGGAGACCGCAGTAGCGAGGAGCGCGCGAGGTAGAATGGTAAGAATACCATGTACCATAGAAAATACTATTAATGTTAGAGCCGCCTCGGAGAACAATGGCAGCGATCGCTTGCGTGGACAAACTGGTTAAAACGGGTAGGGAGCAACGTACTTGACTTGTGCACACTTTGTTGAATGTGACAAACGCAAAGGTCTGTGCAAGCAGAGTGGATGGCAAATCCTTCTTCGCCAGCAAGAGCGGCAGCACTACAGCAGAAAGTAGCATCTGTGGCAGGAAGGCGATAGATTCCAGACGGATTGAGGCTGGTAGAAGAGAGGCGGAAGCAGGGCGGGATGAGGAGAGGTAGAGAAGTGTGTTGTATGGAGAGAAATTATGGCGATGGTCGATGCGTGTTACATGATGGAGGTATGTGTGATGCAAAAAGTCGTATCCGTAGCTTTTGGGACCGTCAGTAACCAAAGAAAGAAGGAAACGAAGGGGCAGCATACATGTAATGCATAGCACAATTCAATAACATGAATGTTGCCAAACTAGTTGCTGAAAGCGTGATTCTCTCCTGGCTCAGCAGCCTCCTGACACCTTCCAGCATCGTCCTTGGCTTTAGCTGTGGCTTCCCTAAATGCTCATCGTCCAACCACCAAACTATTGCAGGCGCATAAATGAATGGGTAGATCTTAAAGTGGACGCCCAAACCAAGCAGCACACCAGCAAGTACAATCCTCCTCCTCATCACAGCCCACAACAAGGCAACCACACTCACAGCCAAAAGCCCCTCAGAGCTTCCTCTTGTGCTGATAGTCGCAACCATTGGGTTCAGCAGCCATATACTTGCATACTTCAATGCTCTCTCGGTGCTCATGCCTTGGCTACTTTGCAACACTCTGGTGATCAACCAGCCGGTAATGATATCACTCAGGGCGAAAATAAACTTCCCGAATGAGAACCACCCGCTCCAGGCAGTAGGTACCAGAATCCATGCCAGAATTGGTGTGTAGCGGTAGGTCTCGCGGTCATATGGCGAACTGCCATTTGCGACATAACGTGCTGCGTCGGTGAAGACCATGTAGTCGATATCCGTGTACTTCATGGGTGAATTGGCATCTTGCCACAAACCCCATGCAAAGAGAACGACTCGAAGAGCAATTGAGCCCGAAAATACCGGTATAGGCCGCCATAATTTGGCGGAAATCGTGGATACCATCTCAATTGGTTGGCTAATATCAAGCTGGCAGGAACTGGAAGGAGAGGCCAGATAGGAGGGAAACTGGGAACGAGCGTCAAGAAAACAAAACATGAACTTTAGAGATCTAGAAAGACATACTAGCTCAATTGTAAATCTGAGCCTCGAAATCGGAGTCTAGATGGCGGAATTCAAAGCTGCCGAATCTTTGTGACGTTCTTGTCGTTGGAGTAGGCGCAACATGCGCATTAAGCGCACAAGGTGCCATATCAACTCTCTACTCTCATTGGCCAGGCACTTCCAGCAGGATCAGTGACAACAAAACACGTGATCTGGCTGCTCCTTCTACGTCTGCCAATCAATTTATGTTTGTTACTCTGGTTTGTGCTGCTGTCATATCGAAAACATCTTTCCTTGTCTATCTTGCGAATTGTCCAGATGCAAGGAACGAAGAGAACGAGTGACGAGATGGAGGGCATCACGAGCACGAACACCGGACCCAACATCATGTCGATGTTCGAGGGATTTAAGCAAGAAATCGACCACAACCATGCTGCAAGAGAGAGAATTATCAAGGCTGGTAGGGATGTTACTGCGTTGAGCAAGAAAGCGTACGTTTCGCAGTCATCTTTGAAGGAATCAAAGACTAACACGGATTAGGATCTTTGCACTTCAGAGGTATGATATTCACTTAGAACATCAGTGACAGCAATGTTAACGATATTTGAAGAGCCCAAAAAGTCCAGACCTATCTCCCATCGAAGGTCGCAAAGGAGTATCAGGAGAAGATCACTGCTATCTCAGAGCTGTTCAACAAGATGTCCGCCGACCTTCAAGGAATAAATGCATGGCGTTATCAACGCCAGGCCTCAGGTGGATTCCAGGAGTTTATAGAGGCAGTTTCTTGTCAGTTTCATTTCCCTTGCCATGCTAGACACGTTTCTAACATCATCACAGTTGAGCATTACCTGAAGACCGGAAAGTTAATCACCAGAGACGAGGCAGCATCTGGTCCACTCGGCGATATCCCACTCACCCCTGATGACTACGCTCTTGGTCTCTTCGATCTCTCTGGCGAGATGATGCGTTTTGCCATCACCAAGATTGCCACCACTGGCTGTCTACCCGCACCAGCAGGCTCAGACACTACCTCGGGAGGTCGCTCGATCCTGAGAGACTTGAGAAACTTGAAGATTTTGTTCCAGGCTCTGGACACCACTAGCTGTGGACCAGTCGGCTTGGGCAGGGATTTTGAGAAGAAGATGGATGTTATGTCTCAGAGTGTTGAGAAGGTAGAGATTAGTGCTTGCAAAATAATGGTGAGAAGACAGGATAAGGGCGAGGGATGGGCACCAGGACTTGATACCCCGATGGAGTCATATTAGAGGAGAGTAGTTAGTGCACTATCCCACTCTCGGCCACCAACCTGAGAAAGCACTAGTTATTTGCTCCCAAAAGACAATCGAATAACGTATGATGACCACAAAACCTTGGATGGGCCCTTCTAGTGATGAGTGACAACCTTACATTATTGTTGGCATTTCCAAACGCTGGGCGACCAGGCACTTCTTCGAATGCCCAACTCCTATACAAGTCGGCACAAATAAAATAAAAGCACAAGAGGGCATTGCCAGTTAGCAGAAAGACGCCACTCGCCTTGCACCAAAATCGGCCCATTTCTTTATCACTCGGATCATTATGGCGATGAAGTGTCTGGCAAGGGAAGCGTAACTAATGCTACTCAAAGCCAATAGCTGTATGAAGAAGACAGAGAGTTGGTCTCGGGGTAAGCTCATAAGTGGAATGAGGTGTCTCCCGTCATAAGGAAAACCGGGTAACCCATATAAAGGCATTCCCACACACGAGTTCGGCCATCTACTCAGGCTTGGCGGATCTTGCTCCTAAGACATTGCACTGCTGCAAGTACCAATACGGGCGCAATCAATGGGGCAAATTTGGACCGGCTGTAGCAAGGCGGTTGGTGAAACAGCGTCCAAAGGGTATTCGAAAGTTATCATATTTCAAAGTGGTGGTATCAAAACTCGCTATGTGGATGTTATGGGCTGGCATCAGTCTGAGCAGGTTGCTTGGCCTCCTCTTCTGGTGTCTTAGTCCTCAACTGAAGTGCATGGATGCCTCCTTCTCTCGCCATCTCGTCCTTCAGTAGGTTATAGACCATGCGGTGACGTGCTGGCTGGTTCTTTCCCGCAAAGGCTTCGGAGGCGATAACAGCTCTGTTCAACCGGTTAGTCACTGTACTATCGGTCGATAAGAGGAAAGTGAATAGGAAAGTGTGTCGCTGACCTGAAGTGGGTCTCTTTCGACGAGACACCCTCCATTGCCTTGTGGTGAGAGTGCAGGTGAGAGTCGTTGTAGATTTTTAAAGTGGTTGGCTTGAGGGCCTCGGTGAGCTGTCGCATCTAGTCAGCCGAGGCGTTCTTTACCAGCGCATATGCAGGCACAATTGGACGCACCTTTGTCCTCATAGCATCTTCTAATGATGTCTGGGAAGCCATTCTGGCGGTGGTATAGGAGCGTCTTGCGAGTTGCAAGAAAGGTGTGCGGAGCATGAAATGTGTTCGGAGGGGCAGTATGGGATGGCCCTCGCTATGTAATGCGCTTCGAAGGAGTGGTTCGCTGGTTAGAAGTGTTGAAAAGACTACAATGATTCAATTGGGCGTGAATATGGTACGACTGGATACGGTGCTTGTTTGTAATCAAATTGAAGTGGGTGTTCAATATGTTGACAAGAGCTAGACTCTCAAGGTGTCTGCTATGTGAAGTCTGATGGGTGTGGATCATTTAATTCTCGACGGCCTTGCGGTGCGGTGTACCTGTATGTCATCATCCATGGTGCTGTGTGGCTTGACAAATTGTGGCTGGTGTCTTGTCAGTGCGATCATGGATTGAGATGATGCTGCAGTCAATCAAACAATCAACAGCAGGTCCTCACATCGGAAGCACTTCTTACTGGTCTTTCTATTCGCCAATCTCTTTTTGCAAAAGCCGAGTGCCATAAAGTGCTTTCCTACTGTTCAAAGGCCAGACAATCTCGAAGTGCCCAGTAAGGCCACTTAACTACACTTCCCCCCGCAGAGACCCGCTGTTGCGACGACTATCCCGATCCGGGATTAACATCTGCACCTCATCTTACCGCTCCAAGGCTCCTCTAACAATGTTTCGATCACTTCAACCTCGGGGGCTTCCTGTGCGTGCCATAAATTATCGCGTACAAAGCCACTTCATACCGACTCCATCAAAACTCGTGTCATTCTTCTCTGCGTCGACCTACAGAATGGCTTCCACTCTCCCAAACTTGGAGATTTTCCAAGCAATTGCGAAGCATGATCCAGATTTGACTGCGGTTATCCACTCAGTTTCTGGCTGTCGATTCACATATGGCGAGCTTCTTGGAGACGTTGCCAAGATGAAGGACGAGCTTCATGCTGCCGCAGGAAAGGACAGTATTGATGGAGAGAGAGTAGCTTTTCTGGTGGAGAACAGCTATGATTACGTTGGTGCGACTTCAATACCCACTATATAGCACTCCAGTGGCTAATATAATCATAAGTCACATTACTTTCTGCGCTTGCAGCACATGCTATTGCTCTCCCAATGTCTCCGGCTTTCCCGCCTCATGAGTTGCAGTATGTGATGGACCAAAGTCAGGCTTCTCTGCTTTTGTCTTCGAGTGGGTTCTTTAAGAAAGCTCAGGATGTTGAAGCCCTTGGCTTGAGCGCTAAGCCAAAACTCATCGAGCTGCAGAAGAAGCTTGGAGGAGGTGAGCGTGCAGCTGTCACTCTCGAGTCTTCCTCAGAAGGAAAGGGAGGCTTGATGCTCTACACCTCTGGTACTACTGCTAGACCAAAGGGTGCATTAATCCCTCAGTCAGTGATTGCCGCCCAGTCTCAGTCCTTGAACGAAGCTTGGAAGTACTCACCAAATGATCACTTGCTCCATGTCTTGCCTCTGCACCACATCCACGGTATCATTAACGCCATCATGACCCCTCTTCTCGCTGGCTCAACAATTGAGTTCATGTTCCCATTCAACACCACCAACCTCTGGAACCGTCTCGGTGCACCATACCTCACAGGTGGCGAGAAGAAAGACAAAATCACACTCTTCACCGCCGTGCCAACCATCTACAACCGTCTCCTTGACTCCCACCCGTCTCTTTCTCCTGAGCTGCAAGGAGCAACCAAGAAAGCAATCAAGCCAGAGAACCTGAGACTTAACATGTCCGGCTCTGCAGCCCTCCCAACACCAACCAAGAAAGCCTGGGCAGCACTCAGCGGCGGCAACGTCCTCCTAGAGCGCTACGGCATGACCGAAGTCGGCATGGCACTCTCCTGCGGCCTCGCTTTTGCTGATCGCGTGGATGGCTCCGTAGGCTGGCCACTCCCACTCGTTGAGGCACGACTTGTTGATGACGAAGGCAATGTTATCAAGCCAGGAGAGGATTTGGATGCTGAGGGCAAGGAGAGAGATGGCGAGATCCAGCTTAGGGGCCCCACGATCTTCAAGGAATATTGGCAGAACGAGAAGGCTACCACTGAGACATTTTCAGAGGCCGAGGATGGAGGACAGAAGTGGTTCAAGACTGGTGATATTGCTGTGCGTCGTGAGGTGCCGACTGCAGGGCAGAGTGAGCAGAGATGGGCAAAGGGAACGATGTACTTTATCCGCGGAAGGAGGAGTGCGGATATCATCAAGACAGGAGGTGAAAAGGTGAGTGCTTTAGAGGTTGAGAGAGAGCTGCTGTCTCTACCTGAGATTGCCGAGGCTGCTGTTGTAGCAGTTCCATCTGGCAAATGGGGCCAGAAGGTTGGTGCTGTGATTATTTTGAGGCCAGGCGCAACTGGCCAAAGGGGCAAGAGCTGGGGCCCAATGGACATGAGACGTGCGCTGCGTGATAGACTCGCCAACTACAAGGTTCCACAGACGATGAAGATCGTCGACGAAATACCAAAGAATGCTATGGGTAAAAGTAAGTTCTCAAACCACGTCTCTCTCGTAGCTTGATACTAACAATTTCGTAGTCAACAAGAAGCAACTCGTGGCCGCAATGTTCAAGGACGAGCACAGCGAAGACGAGAGATAAAGCACGCAAACGGTAGAAAAATGGTAACCGTCACATAACAAAGAACACAAGCATTAGAATGTCATCTCTTGATATCATAAGCTGCCTAAGCCTCACCGTGAACGCAATGCCGTAACCATACCCTGTCCTCATCGCTAAAGAACAAAACAGTTCAGGCGCAAATGATCCTATGGTATAAACTCCTTCCCGCCTAACATAAACCGGTTGAGAAGTCGTAAAGTTCGGGCCGAATAATGCAGTGCCTAGATGCCTAGCTCTGATGTGTCGTGAAATAATATCTGTCATGGAGAGTCGATGAGGGCAAAGAATACTCCTCAAATCCTGCGGGGTATCAAAATGCTTCCTGACTCAGGCGCCGTAGACATTCATCTAGACGACGAACTTGGCCTTAGCACGGGTGCTACCAGAGTGGGCAGACTCGGTGTGTCCAGAGAACTCGACGACCTCCTGTGGCGGAAGCATCAGGACATCCTTGAATCTGCGGCCAATTCTCTCGAGGGTCTCCTTGCCCTTCTCTGAAGATCTGCCCTTTCCGCCAGCAACATCCTCATCACCACCACCTGGAATATGTCTTCCGACAGTGCGAGTCCAGACACCAACACGGTAGAATCCCTTACGGACGTTGACGACAACGCCCATAACCTCTCCGTCGTTCTCGTCCTCGAGGGTCTCACCGATGGCAGCAAGCATGACGTTCAACCAGACATCGTCGATTGGGACGCTGCGCTTGTCCTTGAACTGATAAGACCACTTTCCACCGTGCTTGTTCTGTGGGTCCTCCCACTCTGGCTTTGCGCCCTCCTTGAAGAGATGGTAGTCGGACTTAAGTGCGAGCTCGGAGACGGCGGTGATGTTGTTCTGTTTGCATTGTCAGCAGCTGTTCGTAGATATGGGAAGGAGCCGTCATACGTAAACACCCCAGAACTCCTCGACAGAGTTGAAAGTGATAATCTCCTTAAGAAGATCGTTCCAGTTGTCCCCCTGTATCAAAATTAGCTTAACGTCTTCTATGTCGGTGATACAGTGCGCGTGCAACATACCTTTCCGGATGGTGGCTTGGTGAACCAGAGAGTCCACTTGTGCATCAATGGGTGCTTGACGTTGAAGTTGTCTGGGTTATGGAAGACGGTGATCTGCTCGTCGCTGGATGCAGTTGGCTTCTCACTGGCCTTGTCGTCGCCCTCTGGAGAGATTGGGATGGTGGTAAGGTCAACCTGAGACTCCTGCTTCAGGTCGCCATTTGGGGCCTCAACTGCGGTGGACATGTTGATTGTGTATGCGGTTGTGTCGATAATATTGGTTGAATGCGTCGTGTGTAAGGCCGAGCTGAGTAGTCGGTCTTTTCAAGTCTCTTGTGGTTGTTCAAGAAAGCTCGAGATTGATCTTCGTCGTTGATGGGTGGGGCGTATCGAGAATCGGAAGGTCTCTGCGCCGGTCAAAGCTCAATTACAAGCGGAAGAAGTTGTGAGTGAACGAGTTGCGACGTATGTGGGGAAGTGAATTTATTGAGACTTCTGACTGAAGTTCTTTCGGCAGCGTCGGGAGGGATATGGCTTCGAGGAAATGCGATGTGCACGTTGTGCTGATACAATCAAAAGAAGCGCGACAAGATCAAAAAGTTTGGCGCCTCAGGTTGAAGTTTACGGTCAGTGTTAACGGTGGATTGTTCCTGCGATTGTTGTGCTGATTGTGTGTGGTCGGCGCTAATCATGGCAGCCGCAAAAGACACACAACGACCAAGCACGCTGAATCGTCAACTGACGGCCAAAACATACGAAAACGGTCGCCCCTGCATCCCGTTAAGGTGTTTACATAATACTTTCGAGCGCGGCTGGAGTTTGACACCATCTCGAGCAGTTTGGTGTTGCTGTCATGCAAGATGGGCGGCTAAAGCGACGCGGATATAAAGCTTAAATCGATGTGCCATGAGCCAACTTCTAAAACCTTCTGGACTTGGCGGGAGAGATATATCGGCAATATAAGCAATAACATATAACAATTGCCAAATTATGTGCTCATACCAGTTCCCAATTGATATTTGTGAACTTTGAGAAGTGTATTGTATAGCAGCGAGGGTAGGTCTCGAAAAATATACCAAATTACCATCCATTCCACTCAGCTATTACCCATCTTTGTGACGGATAAAGATCCTTCGTCGTCTAATTTAAGCTAGTCGATTATTTCCATGCCAAGTAGCTTAGCGACTTGATCGGTGAATGATCCAACCACGCTAAAGCGCGCGTATCGCATCTCATTCAGCGCGATCTCGAAAAATATCTGTTCGACGTCTCAACCTCAACCTCTCCATCTCCAGAACACAACATTTATAAGCAAGTCAACTCGGAAGTGCAAGCTGCGATCTTCTTTCTACGTCTGCAGCCGACGACACGACACTTTTCTAGCCAAATTGTTGTACAACCCTTAATATGCTGAACTGGTGAGTTCACCTTCCTGAGGCCAAGCTGAGGTCGAAATCTCACAATTTCATAGGTACAAAATGAGGCTGGCCACGCGCCCGCTGATGACCCAGTCAATAACCACCGCCATTCTCTTCGCCACCGGAGACATCATGGCCCAGCAGGCCGTCGAGAAGAAGGGTCTGCAGAAGCATGATTTCCAAAGAACGGGACGCATGATCTTCTACGGAGGAGGTAAGCCATTTGACATCAATTCCAGTTATCATCGAAAAGAATTGAGCATCTTCTAACTCAAAAACAGCCATTTTCGGCCCAGCCGCCACAAAGTGGTTCGGCTTCCTTCAGAAGATCAAGCTCCAGAACAGGAAGCTCGAGATCGGAGCACGTGTTGCCGTCGACCAGCTTGTATTCGCCCCAACCAACCTCGCCTTCTTTTTGTCCACGATGGCTGTTCTCGAGGGCCAAAGTCCAAGAGAGAAGATCGCCAAGACCTACGAGTCCGCGTTGAAGAGCAACTGGATGGTCTGGCCGTTTGTGCAGGTTGTCAACTTCTCTTTTGTCCCTGTGGACTTTAGGGTGTTGTTTGTTAATGGTTTGTCGATCTTCTGGAACTGCTATTTGAGCTATATTAGCAAGTAAGCAGTAGACTGTCGTTGTGAGCTCACTTTCGAGACGGACGTGAACTGGATCCACAGTCTTCTGACCTTCTGTCAATACATCAGAACGCAGAGAAGACAGGTATAGTTGCGTCTTGATTGAAAGAGAACTATGGCCGCTTCTCCGCAAAGTGTGTTGAAGACGGTGATTCCTCTGCGGCTTGAGCTCAATCCAGCTTATTTACGGCCAAAGCCGACAGACAGATAGAGTTTCCGTGATATGGCATAGCATTTTGCATAGGGTTTTGGCGTTCGAGGCGAAAAGGCAGCTTGTCGCGTGCATTCACACCGATTGCATTCAGTTGAGTAGAAATTTAGACTCTTCCATACAAAGGCGAAGCGAACTCCGAATACTACTGAGTGTCACATTAGGCAGATGTTCTATTAAAGAGCTTTGCACATAAAATTAACTTTATATACGCTGACCACAGTCGTGGCACTTTGCCTTCCTATGCAAACTCGTCCCCTATAAACGCGGAGTCGTGGCTTACCTTGACCCCAATTTGGCCATGAATGTCCGCATGTGCAGGCTAAGTATGCCCACTAAACCGCCATGGCATACTATCTACACAATCGTGGCATGCCTCTCACAGCTCCACCGGCTCACCAAGAAAAGTCAACCCGCTTTTCCTCTTCTTCTTTCTCGGCACATATTGCTTCGCAGTTTCCAGCGTCGTCTCATCAATAAACGTCAAACCGCTCTTCCTCTTCTTCTTTCTAAGCACACATGATGCAGCAGTTTCCAGAGCCGCAGGCGCGACATCAGAAGGCGTCGCAGCGGTAGAAATACTGCGAGGGGTCTCCTTGAGTGTCCCCAGGGCTTCTGGTGGATCAATCGCCGTCGCGGTGACATCCGGGGTTCTCGTCGCCTTCGCCATCTCTAGAGCTCGATCGGAATGTTCAGGGCTAGCCATATCCTCCTTAACCACAGTCCCCCTTGGAAGTGTGTTCTTCACAGTCTCTGGTGCCTGGATACGTGGCGGCGAGGCACCATATAGATCATCGAGATCATTGCCGGGCTCGACTTTCATAGGCGTCTGGACTCGTCCTCCAATTATCGGTGAAATGAGGGTGGTGGGTTTCATCCTAGACGTTGAAAGTCTTTTTTGGGAAGTAATGTCAGCGAGAGTCTCTTCCGTTTCTTTCATGGGTATCCGAGACTCCTGCGTGAGTGAGTTTCCAACATTCGGCATCGCAGCTCGACCTTCAGATGGTGATGAATTGACGACAGTTGCCTTGGCCCATGATGCTGAATGACTTCCCATAGAAGCCCTGCCGGCATAAAGCTCTTCTACAGGTGTCCTAAGTCTGGCCATGGGCGTTGGCGACTTGGCAATGCCTTGGGTAGACTTCAACGCGGACCAAGGCACGCGGCTCCGCCTTCGTTGTGTGCGCTCTGAGGACTTGGGCGTCGACTCAAATGTGGCTGTTGGCCTTACTTGCTCAATGATCGTTCTTTCAACCTGCACAGCTGGCATTGGAGAGGTAGCATGCTCGCCCATCACTGGGTAGCTGAGGCGTGGTGAATCAATTTTAGCGTTCGCCTCTGGGACAGCCTTCAAAGGCGTCGTCGGTGTGTTTCTTGGCTCATCGACGAATAGACCTGGCCTATAATAAGTGCCGACTGCATCAGTCCCAGACGGGCCATTCATTCCTTTATCGCGCTGAGCTGTACCCAACCGTAGCCTATCTTCAGGTATCTCCACGTGCATAAGAGTGTAATACTCAATCCCATCGGCAGGTCTCTTTCGTTGCACAGGAGTGACTTTAGCAGAACCCGGCAGGGAACATCTTCTGAGAGTCTCTCGATATTTGCAAGTAAGTACCAAGTTAACTGTCAAAGCTTGGCCAAGTGTCTGTGCTGTGACAATTCTCTTCGTGAATAACGGCTCAACCACGTCGTTGTCGAAATAATCCATTGCTGACTGGTACTTCAGGCCACGCGCCCTGCGCTCCTTCATGTAAGCCGCGTAAGGTCCCAAATATGTCCGAATGACATCATCAAAGTGCGAAGGATGAGGGGCCCTCATCTTCGGTTGAGAGCGTAACCAATCTATGTAGCAGCACCCACGAATGAAGCCCCTTTCACCCTGAGAATATTCTGGATATGCCTTGCTGAACCTTTCGAAGATGCCCTCATTGGGCGGAGGAACGGGCGAAGACACAACAACAGTGGCCTCATTCCCTGGTTTTTCCTCGTGATTGATAACTGATACAGTTCTCTGGCGAGCAACAGGCGTGGCATTCGAGCTTGTGCTATCAGGCCGAGCTGTGTCTGCAGATTTTTCGACCTGAGAAGCACGAGTAGTATCAACCGCCCCTACATCCTCTGCGTCGGTCGCCGTGTCTCCCGCTTCCACTTGTGCCACATCGCTTCTCGCCAACTCCTTTCCGCAGCTCGTCTCTTCAGATACGAAGCTACGTCTGTTAGCCTTCGCCAATTCTGCGGTATCAATGGCCGACTCGATTTGACTGAAGTCTGGTGCCTTCAACCGAAATTTGTTCGAGCGTACTTGCTTCGCGGCCACTTTTGAAGTCTCGGAATTTCTCCTATGCCCCGAAACCGGCGAAGTATCGGTACTTACCGTGGTCGACGGAGCGACCACTTTAGCGGGCTGCGCACCCATGAGCATGTCATCTGGGGATGTAACTGCGCTTCTATCATTCTGCAAGAGAGGTGAAGCAGGTGCGCCTGCCTCTTCGCGTCGACCACTAGGTCTGCTGTTTTGCTGAGATGACGCGGTAGGGTCGCCATGTTGACAAGTACCTGGGACGAGAATGGTGTACTCAGGCGCGCTATGCGAAGGCTCAGCTGACACCTCCATATGCTCATCAGTATAGTTTTGGGTCTCCACAGATGCAATAGTCTTCCGAGAATCCACGCAAGTGGCGGGAATGACTGGGTCTGAAGACAGCACACGTTTATCAAGGCTAGAAGTCTGAATCCGAGAATCGGACACATCCGTATGACGAGTGCCATGAAGGACCGAACGACTGCTTTCCTCAGGAGCGGGACGAAAAGGGCTTCTGGCAATCTGAACGGTTGGAGGTTGAGGTAGAATCAGCGGCTCGAGCTGTGTCTGAAACCTGGTCGGCGACGACATTTCTGGCATCGGCGAAGATGATCGAGCATCGAGCGCTAGAGGCAGCCCAATATCGAGTTCGTAATCCATAGATGGCTGGCTGGACGACATGTGTTGACTGGTGATTGACGAGAACTGGCATGACCTCGTGATGGCTGACAATTGAACTGATTTTGGGGACTGAACCTCGCGAACGTGCCCATCCATTAATGACGTCTGGGAGGCGATTTCCTGAGATTGCAATATGTTAGATCCTTCTGCATGCGGAGAGCTTGGCTTCTGAATGGTTATTTCATCTTCATATTCCTCTAATGGCAACGAGCTTTCTCTCTGAGGTGCTGCCCTGGGAGGCTGGGGCGGAAGCCTGACTGGCGAACTAGACCAAGGCATCTCGCTACCAGCCTCAGAGGACGCACTTTGTGTTACTGAATGATCATCGAGTCTATCTCCGAGTTTCTCCTGAGGGTGAGAAGGCAACCTCTGTGAAATTGAAACTTCGCGACCCTCATATTCTGACATCACGTTTTCAGGTTCAACTGCGGCATTTTCTCGGGTTGTGGGCCCCTCAGTCTGCCCCTCAGATGAATGCGCATCAGGCACGGACTTCGATAGGTGGTATTCTTTCAGCTCTTGAAGAATATGTGGCGGCAGATTTATGGATTGGCCATCACCCTTGCGTGTAGGATCAACATACGTGGCGCTTGATTGCAAGAACTGTAGTTGTGGCTTTGGTGGTGCTACGAATTTGTTCCTCAATAGTTTCTGGCCTATTGTGAAAGTTTCGGAAAGGGCCATGTTCGGGCCTTTACTAGACACATCCTTGACGGCAGGTTTGCCTGCTGGTCCTTGTCCTTTATGGCCAGCTGCCCGCTTAAAACTACTGTTGCTATACAAACCTGGACGTTCTGCGCGGCGTGGAACCGGCCTTGGTAGGCGTAGCTCTTCAGCTCTCGGCGTGGTAGTCCTGGAGTGGGATTGCTCTGTTGATGGCTGGTCTGATCCAAATCGTGCCTGAGACTGATCTGACGCATGTCGGCTGCTATTGGAATGCCCATCTATCCGAGGAGATGGTGGCTTGCGAGATATCGGTCTGGATTTATTCTTCACCAGGTTCTCCCCAACTTCGCCAACCGGTTGACCCTCAGGATTCATTTTAGTGATTTGGCTTACACGGGCAGGCGTCAGAGATTGCCGCTCCGTTAATAATTTTCCCTGATCGCGGCTCGTATCGTTCTTTCCCTGTTTCCGAAGAAGGACTTCCAACAGCTGCTGTTGCTGATTTACCGCTGCCAATCCATGCCCAGCGCTATGTATTTTGCGCCGCATGACCTGCGTAGCTATGGCATCCTCGTCACTATCCCTTTCATTCTGCGACATGGGCTCCTCCTGCGAATTCATTTGCGATGGTGTAGCGGGATCGGGACCTGACTTCGCCTTATTTGGGAACGACTTCATGTCGGAAAACAGCTGCTGTACACTTTCCTCGTCTCCGGTGCGGGACGGGTTGCCTCGTACAGCGGAACACTGCTCGCCTTTCAGTTTGAGGTCATGTATTTCGAGTATCACTTCTGGGCGACTGGTGAATGTCTGCAAAGCCATGTTAGCAGCGAGCAAATAATAGCGACGTTGTTGGCGGGTACCAGAGAGTACTGGGATAGTTCCCATATAGCTCCTTCTGTGAGAGATGGTAGTCGCACGTCGTTTATTTTCTCGTATTTCCTCCTCGCAGACTCGGAAAGGCTCGCGATAATGCTCGTAAAAGAGTCGGAGATGACTACTCGACCGAAAGGCGGTTTCCTCGTTCCTTCGAACTGTAACTGGTTAGCAGCGTAACAAAAACAGGAGGGCTGTGCTATATACCTGAACTACCTGTACCAGCTTGCTCTTGGTGAGCCTTGGAGCTATGGTGTTATTTTTTGACTCGATGGTTGAAGTGCCATGGTCTGTAGATGCCCGCTCAAGAAGCTGGCGTCCGTTTGCGAGGACTAAGTCGAGAATCCACGGCTGGAGCTCAAACTTTTGGAGTCCCATCAGAGGCAAGAGAAACTAAAAATATGAGCAAGCTTATATCAAGGACATCAAGGCCTTTTGCGCTCAAGCAAATGCATGGTTGGAAGCGCTTTAAATTTAAGTATTTCCACGCGCTTAACCAGGGAAGACGCGCCTTGACACTTTAGTGAAGCGATAGATGCGTTGAGTGAGTGTCGTGGGCGGAGAAGCTACCGGCGGCACGGCCGACCGTGGGGAAGGGACCCTTGCACCTGGCACAGCGCACGGCGCCCCAATGACGGCGTTGGCCATGCTAAACACAGCCTTTGGAGCGCATTGCCATGTTCACAAGGGGTCCATTTCCCCTCGACCACCAGCCAGTTTCAACTATCAGACACCGCGACAATAGAATATAAAGCAACTTCCTCCGCTGTCCATAACACCCCTTTATCGAAACCTCCCTCTCTAAAATAGCACGTACGAAGCCTCTACAAACACAGGAGACATCACAGCACACACGACTATTCAGATACTCCTGTTTAATCTGTTGGTGAATACAGTCAACCCAAACCAACCTGCGCACGCTCATTTTCACCTTATGTACGCAGTATGCTCTGAAGTAGTGGTCGCAAGTTCGACGACACCTCTGCTCGCACCTTCTCAAATTAGAGCAGCAACTCCGAAATCGAGATGATGCCCATGGCAAGGTAGCCTATCCGATGAAGCAAAGGTCGACATCTCGACACCACGACAGCTGGCTGTTGCAGCACTAAATTATACTGAAATAACAACCGAAAAAGTCGACCCTCGATGTCTACTCACGCCGTTGATGAGAGCTCTGTCTCTTCTAAAAATGCCGTCTTCCGAGAGCACCGTCGGTCTGGCGCAATAGAACGCTTCTCTCAGTCACATCTTCCACGCTACCATCCTTCTCGTGCTTCTTCTACAGAACGTAGCACCGCCGAGACAAGCGCCGTGCATACCTCAGCGCACAACATCAGCCATAACCTCTCTAGCGTAGATGAGAGCCGCTATGGATATACTGGTCGAAAGCGGATCCCTGGCACAACATGGAATGAAGGAGACCCGGACGCTGTTAGCGCTCGGCTGGAGCAGATGCGCAAGCAGGTTTTGAGCAAGGAGTTCTGGATGGCCGACGAGATTTGCAAAGAATGCTTCCACTGCGGAGATACTTTCACGGCCTTTAGGAGAAAGCATCATTGCAGGACATGCGGCTGCATATTCGACTCGAAGTGCACTTCTATCATATCTGGCGATCGCTTCGGCGTACAGGGAACTATAAGAGTCTGTAAGACGTGTTTGGACATTATAAATCGGCGCCATGACAGTAGCGACGACGACTCGGGCGACGATACTGTGCTCCCTACAACTTTCTTTCAGTCTCATCAGATGAAGGATAACTCTTCGAAAGCCGCCTCGTCCATACATGAACCTAACGGCGAAAACGTCGACTCTGCTGCCAGATCCTTCATGGGCGAGCCTACTAGCCCCATCGCAACGCCCATGATGGCTATACCGGCAACGCGAAGGATTGGCGACTCGGCCAATCGAAAGTCAGCTATTCTGGAAATAGATGCACCTCAACTCAGCCGCCCAAGTTCTTCGCGGTCATTAAAGGCACTGTCATCGAGCAGGCCATCAACGTCTAATCTTCTCAAGGCGATACAACCCAAATCAAACTTTCTCCAGCGCTTCAGATCGTCAAGGGACGAGCGGCCACCATTCCATCATAATGTGGCCGCAGACCAGGCAGAGAAGCGGTCGCGTCTACCCGCTTTCCACGACGACAACATCATTGACCCTGACTTAGCTCCGTATATGTCTGATGACGAGTCTAGTGGTGATGAGCAGATGAGCATCTTCACAGCTATGAATGGAAGTGGTAATGTGAGCACAAGCTTCGACAACGAGAAGACAGCATTTGGGTCCTTGATGGCGGCTGGACGAAAGCACCGCAGTCGGGGTGGCGAAAAAAGTATTAGCGGTGTTAGTTTTGCTGGACGTGCAGCACCAGATGATGGGACACCAGGTTCGTATGTTCCTCATACGAGACCTAACCGCCGGAGAAATATGAGCACGTCTAGTGTAAATATATTGATGCGCGGGTCGCCGAAGCAGAATAAGACCGGAGGTTTACTTGGTGGCTTTGGTGAGCTAAGCGAAGAGACACCGGCTCACGATTCGCCTCTGGACTCCTCTTCAAGCGGAAAGTCCAAAATGACGAGGAGCGCCTCCATGAGAGATGCAAATGCCCCAGCCATTGAACTCAACAGTGCCAGTCTTCGGCATGTGCGTAAACTTCTCAGACAGTTGCTGCAGGATGCCAATATTCCACATGTCAACTCCTGGGAGAAGGCATTGATACCTATTTTGCTTCAATGCACTGACGATGTCAACCCTGATGTCCGCAGCGGAGACGATATGGATATTCGACACTACGTTAAGCTCAAAAAGATACCTGGAGGAAGACCAGGCGATACTTCATACGTTTCAGGTGTTGTCTTCACGAAGAATCTTGCCCTCAAAAGCATGCCGAGAAGCATATCTCAACCGCGCATAGTGATTATAACCTTTCCAATAGAATACCAACGGCACCAGCAGCATTTTATGAGCTTGGAACCAGTTATTGCGCAAGAAAGGGACTTCCTTAGAAACATGGTCAACCGTATTGCATCTTTGCGACCCCAGGTCGTCTTCGTGCAAAGCCACATCTCAGGCCTTGCCCTCCAATATTTGAATGAAGCTCACATTGCTGTCGCATATAATGTCAAACAGTCCGTCATTGAAGCCGTCTCTAGGTTCGCCCAAACAGAAATCATATCTTCGATTGATATGGTTGCACTGAAGCCTGTACATGTTGGAAAATGTGCCCGTTTCGACGTAAAGACATATGTCCATCGTGATATACCCGGCAAGAAGAAGACCTGTATTTATATTTCAGGATGTCCGAAGGAACTTGGTTGCACCATCGTCTTGCGGGGAGCCAGCATGCCAATCCTCACCAGGATGAAGCGCATTACCGAGTTCATGGTGTACGTCGTCTACAACCTGAAACTCGAGACCTGCCTCATGCGTGACGAGTTTGTCCTTATTCCGTCGTCAGCTGATGACGACGAAAAGAGTGCTGGCCAACAGTCTAACACCTCTTCTCAAGTGCTTGACCATAGGACTGCAGATATGAAGGAAAAGATTGAGCCAGAAGTGAAGGTACCGGAAGCTCTAGATGCTGGCGCCGGTGCAGGGGATACAGGCGCTCCGTCCTTCCCTCAGCACAGTGCTGCGACGACTGAGGCAGATGGTGGTGCCACTGAACCGCTCCCAGATCCTGCTAGGCCAAATCCGCTGCCTAAGCTGGTATCGGCCCACGACTCTCATGCCAGAGCTTCCGCAAATAGCGGCGTCCCAGAAGATATCCCAATGCCAACGTTCTATAGCGACATGGTAGCCAAGCACCAAACTAAGATTCTCTCGGCCTCACCGTTCGTAAAGTTTACTCAGCCGTACCTGCTCATGAATGCTCGAGAGCAAGAGCGTCGCCTAGTTTACCTCAAGCGGCTTCGTGACCAAGATACGTTTGAAGAACAAAGTGGAGGCGAGACACAGAAGCCTCAGCGATTTCAGCTAATTCAGCCAGAAATGGTGCATGAAACCGTGAAAGGTGCCCCAAAGCAGATCATGGAGGTATTGCATGCTGTCCATGATGCAGAATACGACAAAGCTCTGCACAATTATCAGACGCAAAAAAGACAATGGGAGAACCACATTCAGGGCAACTTGAATCTGTTTGATCCATACAGCCATCAGAATATCGTCGTTCTTTACACCCTCGTTTGCACGGAGACGACAGTGCCATGTGCTGGACCGGACTTGACTGCCATATCATTCTACAATGAATATGAGAGTTTGCAGGACTTCTTCCCCGATTGTACGCTGGGCCAATATGTGGAGGATTTATGCCTTAATGCTGATGCGGTATGTGCATCAAATGGATGTGAGCGTCGCATGACGGAGCATCACCACACTTATGTGCACGGGGAAGCACGCATCACAGTCTTCGTGGAAAAGTCGCCATGTAAGCTGAATGGCCTCCAAGACTCCATTCTGATGTGGAGCTACTGCAAGATTTGCAAGAAAGAGACTCAAGTTATGCCTATGTCTCAAAGCACGTGGAAGTACTCTTTTGGGAAGTACTTGGAGCTCTCTTTTTGGAGTAGCGGACTGGAATTTCGAGCGGGATTCTGCCCTCATGACTTGCATCGGGATCATTTGCGCTACATTGGTTACATGAACACCGCGATGAGAATACATTATGACCCAATCGATCTTCTGGAAATTGTAGTTCCAAGGACCAGAATCACCTGGAAAGTTGACAATGATCTGAAACTCAAGAACGAGCTGTTTACGAAGACAGAGGACCGGTGGAATCGCTTCATGACTTCCGTGAAATCAAGAATTCAGGGTATCAATATCGACAGTGTGGCGGCCGAGAAGGCCGAGGCGTGTAAAGAGGAAATTGACAATCTGTCCAAAAGAGCTCAGGATGAGCACGCAGCTTTGCTTCGCAAGCTACAGGATAAGTATATGGAGTCAAAATATTACGAGATAATACCGATGAATCGGGCTATCCGTGCAATGCAAGAGAAGGTTGCCGAATGGGACGCCGCGTTTGCTGAGTTTGATGCAAACTACTTTCCATCAGAAAAGGATATTCGAAGACTTGCGGCGCTCCAACTTAGAAATCTATTCCTGGATAGGGATGCATCTACTAGCTCACTGGTATCTCATGATGCCTCCGAGCAAGCGTCTGATGTTGATGAAAAGAATCCTGATGAGATCTCTAAATCATTTGAGAGCAGCACAAATATCTCTCCAACGGATATGCGCGACTCGCTAGAGTCTGTGGCTGAAGAGGATGGCGTCCAGGAAGTACCGCCAACTGATTCCCAGCCTTCGATTGACAGCAGCCATGAACAAAGCGGCAGTGCCGCCGTAGATGCTGGCTCAACTCATGGGATACCAGAAGCTCCTGCTATGGGCGATCACCTACGGCTAGAGGCGCGCACTGTTATACCCAAGAGTGGCAGCCCAGCCACGGAAGATGTCGGTGCTGAGCAATCTGGAGACGCGCCTACCCAAGCCGACATCAATGGAGAAGTAGCCACTGCTCCTCAAAGTGACGCCAAAGTTGACGCGGAGAATGACGTGGCTGTGCCCGAGAGTGCATGTCCCGGGGAGAATGAGCTGGAGGAGCCACTACCCATCGGCAGTGAAGGAACCCTGCCCGCCAGACTTCAGCAAATCCGCAAGTTGAGCAAAGTGGAGATGCAGAGAACAGGCTCAGATGCTTCTGGTATTCCGAGACCTACCGAGCGATCCGCCGCCAGAAGTACCGCCATGGCTTCAACACAAGCCTCGCGAAATCAGACCCAGTTAGGTGTTTTGCGTCGCTTAAACACAGCCCCTTCAAGGTCGTCAATGCCAACCTTCAGTGGCAGTAGCTTCGACGAGGGCAACAGCGCACTGTCGGCAGCAAATGATCCTTTGAAAGACAGAAGGTTGTCCGAGAGGCTTGGTATTGGGTCCTTAAAAAGTTCTCGAAAGCCAGGTCAATCATTCATTCCGAGGTCTGTCCAAGGCGCTCGCAGAGATTCGAAGGTTTCCACATTGGCAAAGCATTTCGAAGAGCTCAGTCGCGAATTCGAGAAAGAAAGAATGCGGGACAGAAAGCAGCGAGCTGCTAAAGTAACGCAGTCGAGGGCTTTCCCCAAAGCTTCCTCGAAGCCTATCGTTGAAGTCTACAAGGACGTCAATGAAGCCGTTGGAGAACGAAACCCATCTGATGAAGAGTTACGAGGAGTTGAAGTGCCACAAACTCTTGCCGAGGAGACAAATGTCATCGAATCTTTGACCAAGCCAGTTTTCGATGGAGCTGACTCCGGACATTCATCGCCTCCTCTAGAGGGCAATCCACTTAAAGCATACGAAGACACACCACCAATCGAGAAACAAGATGACCAAGACGCACAAAGTCAAGCTGCGTCTGATGACGAAGGTGCAAGTGATGGAGAGCAATCAATTCTGGGAGACATGCCTGGTCTAACCGAGTCCATTGGAATATCCGTGGCGGGCTGCGAAGTTGAACTTCCCAAGCATGAAAAGAGCAGTCTCATGAGAATGCTCACCAATTTCTGGGCTGAACGCTCGGCGAGTGGTTGGACGCAGCTCGAGTATCCGTTCCACTCTTCAGATCATGTCTTCGTGGATTCGGACGTCATTGTCAGAGAAGACGAGCCCAGCTCGTTGATTGCCTTTGCTCTCAGCTCTCAGGACTATATCGAAAAGCTGGAGGCTATCAGACAACAGGGCGAGCCTGTCCTGCGTGACCACGGATTAGGCGATTCCAGTGAAGCCGATGTGGAGACTTCTCTTCTAAGAGCGACTGGTACTCACTTGAAGTATCAGTTCGCCGAAGGTTCAGCAAAAATGATGTGCAAAATCTTCTATGCTGAACAATTCGACGCTGTTCGAAGAAAGTGCGGCGTGGCTGACAGGATCGTCGAGTCATTATCCAGATGTTTGAAATGGGACTCGAAGGGTGGAAAGACCAAGTCTGTTTTCCTGAAGACCCTTGACGAGCGACTGGTCCTCAAATCGTTGTCGCCCATTGAGACGCAGGCGTTCCTCAGTTTTGCGCCTGCCTACTTTAACATCATGGCCGAGGCTCTGTTTCATGATCTACCGACTGTCATTGCGAAGATGCTTGGCTTCTATCAAATCATCATCAAGAATCCCGTGACAGGCACGGAAATTAAATGGGATGTCTTAGTGATGGAGAACCTGTTCTATGATCGTGTGCCGACTCGCATCTTCGATCTCAAAGGCTCGATGCGAAATCGTAAAATTCAATCCACCGGTGAGCAGAATGAAGTTTTGCTCGACGAGAATATGGTTGAGTTTATCTATGAATCACCTTTGTTCGCACGCGAGCATTCAAAGAAGTTGCTCAAGGCTTCGGTGTGGAACGACACCCTGTTCTTGGCTAGACAAAACGTCATGGACTATTCTCTCATGGTCGCTGTTGATGAAGCGAGGAAGGAACTTGTGGTTGGAATTATCGATTGCATTAGAACGTACACGTGGGACAAGAAGCTTGAATCGTGGATTAAGGATAGAGGCTTTGCCGGTGGTGGCAGGAATAGGCCGACGGTGACGAGTCCGAAGGAGTATAAGAGTCGCTTTAGAGAGGCTATGGATCGCTATGTACTGCAGGCTCCTAAGTAAGTTAGCATTTTGCATAGATGATCATGATGGAGATACTAATTTTGTGGCAGTTGCTGGCATCATTTCGGCACGGAAGGGAGAATCACAAAGCAAATACAGTAACCTTGCTAAGAGCCGACCTTTAAAACGCACCAGTAGCCAAGCCAATCGACTTAATGGATTTTGAGGCATTATCGGTGATCAAATCGTGGCTTCTTCATACTTACCTGGTGACCCCAAGCGGAGACTGTGCCAGACGCTACGTTAATGCAAAGTCGATGCTATCACCGTGTCCTGCCGTGACAACCACAAATTCACTAGTCTAAGTTTGTAGACGCATTGTCCTTGGGCGGCCGATTTCCTTGGAATAGGATGGTAGCGGCGATGTTTTTGCCTGAGCTATTTCAGACTGGCGCACGTCAATCGAGCCCAAATGGTGGTTTGTGTGGTACTGTGATGACAACAACACCACCATAGTCCAGGGACGCTAGTGATATAATCTATCATTATCTGCCACGACACTTATTGATAGATGCCACAACTTTGGTAAACTAAAATAGCTCACGACTGAGAGGTATAAGTCTTCCGTCTCCTCTTTCAATTTCCAGCTTTCTTTTCCATCTTCAAGCCAAAGCCAGCACGGATACCCAACATTGTGACTTTCATGAGATACCCTCAGCACATAATCGAATCATCAGCAGGCACCGTATAATACCATACATGAAGACATCCTTCAACATATACAAAACAAATAATAATAATAATCACACCACACACCACCAATCCTCACATCAACCACCAAAACCAAATGCGTCTCCCTCCCCACCCAAATCACTACCCAACCTCCGCCTCCATAATCACCACACCTCACTGCAACGAAGACTGCCACTACACCTATGTCGACCCCATCGCGCTCGTCTGTCTCGCTCACACCTCTGCCTCGACACTGAAGACTATGGGTGTCGAACCAGAGTCGGAGGTTGCGTTATTCAACAAGGGTGTCCCGGTGTACAACACCATGGCGGAACAAGGTAATGGATTGAGAAGCCCATTCGAGGATCTGTATGATATGGCGCCACTGAGCGCCTGGGGACAGGAGTTGAGGGGTAGGTGGAAAGCGTTTGTGGGGAAGAGGGTTACGAAGGCTGAGAAGGCGGCTAAGCAGCTTGCTACGCTCCCTAAGCTTGCTAAGATGGAGGTGAAGAATGAGGATGCGAGCCGGCCGAGTTTGTGTGATGGCTTTTGCGTGTTCGTTAGTAAGGATGGGATTCGGCCGCCGGTGTGTTTGGATCATGCTGTTCCGGTGGAGGGAAAGGGAAGACGATGAAGTGCTAACTATGTGAGTGGAAAGAAGTGGAGTATACTTAGCATACTGTGGAAGTTTGGGTAGTTAGGCCATATGAATGCAACTTCGGATGGAACTCGCGATCTAACCGATTTCGGCTATATGTTCTCAATTACTCCGTTCCGAGAAAGTTCGGTCTATTTGTCATTTGCGACATCGCCAAAGCCAACTGATTGATCTCACACTACAACGCTCAATACCTCTTCCCCCTTCTTGGCATTCTTGATCTTCATCCAGCCGTCTTTTTCAACTCTGACGATAAGGCCGTCTATACAGACTCTCAACCATTCACCTTTCTCCTCCTCGAAGTCAACCTTGACAGATTCAACCTCTTCATATCCCACATTTGTGCCTTTACTGACATGCTTACCGCCGTCATAAGCGGCAGTCATGATGTGCATGATCTCCTCGCCGGAGCCGCTGTCAAAATGCACAATCCTCAACTTTCCATCCAGCGGCTCGCTATGTGGGGAAATGGTGAACGTCTTCTCCAAATTACTGACAAGAGTGCAAAGGATGTATGCATGATGACTTCTCGAGATGGGTTCTTCGTTCACCGGCACAACCTTATGCCCATCATGATAAACCTGTGCCTCCGCATCAGTAAGCTTGCGAGTCATCGTTACACGAGCTTTATAGCGACGTGGGCTCTTCAACAGTTCGGCGGCAACTAGCTGGAAGCGCTGGTCGCCGAACTTCCTGAGCTCCGGAGTGTCGGAGTCTGCAACAAGCGTGGAGTGGAAACCATATGAAGCAACAACAGCACCGTATATCTCAGGTTTGCGAAGTGGGGCCTCGGGTTGTGGTTTGGTGTTGGAAGGGAGGATGAGGGTGCCGGCTGAGAATTGGGCGATGAAGTGTGGGAGGGGATGGGACTTGCCGGAGGTGAGGGATACGAGTGCGGCGTACAAAGGATTCTTCTGAGGACGATGCAAGGAATGAAATAGAGCGTTGCCGGTGCCGAGGGGGAAAAGGAGTATGTGTGGGCATGTGTATGTGCTACAGTGATGTCAGTGATGTAGCTTCATTTTGCAGCTAGAAGAAAGTGGCTGCAACGCACCTTATCCTCTCCGCACCAGCTAACCCATTCAGTAAATCGCTCACTCCCCCGTCTCCACTAAGCAAAATAACCGTCTGCTTAATGCCCTTACAAGCCTTCTCCTTCAGCTTCCCTTTAGCGAACTTGCATATGGTCTCCGGTCCCTCGGTCTGCAGCATTTGATAGTCTTCTCCGGATATGCCCACACCTTCAAGTAGCGGCTTAACAACCTCTTCAAACACACTATTCGCCTTTCCTGTGCCAGCTTTACTCGAAACGATGAAATGTAAATCGTCGCTATTAACGTCCAAATGTTCCGGCAGACCCTTCCACTTATACCTCTTCACAAAGTCCGTGGGCGGATTACAAACGCCCCAGCTCTCCAGCTTGATATCCGGTACCGCCGCATTCGAGCTTGAAGCATCCTTAATTTCCAGCCTAGTAACAAAAACTGACCATCTTTCCCCCTTATCCTCGGCTTCTTTCGCAGGCGTCATAGTTAGAATTTGACCCGTACCAAAGCATCCCGAATCCACAATCCTTTTTCCACCCGGCAACGCATACACTTTCGTCCAATGCAGCCCCTCCTTATCAAACGAGAAGTTTACAGATTCGCCGTGGAGGCTGCCGAGGGTTTGCGTCGCCCTCATTTCTTGAGAGGGGGGGGGGTAGCTTGTCATGAGATGAATATCGTGAGAGGCTTTTGATACAGGAGATCAGGGTGAGTGTATTTAAGAAGAAGTGAGTTTTGATAGGCGCACAGTAAGCTTACTGTGAGCTTAGGAAAGGTGGAGTACTGGTGACCCAAGGTAATAATCTACAATCTTATCTTATCTTGACAGGTCCACATTTAGAATAACTGCTACGAAGTATTGTGTGGCCGCAATCGAACACCTCATATGGTGTGCGATTTATGGCCGTTTTATAGGGCGCTTATGGGTAAAGTATCATCTGATTTCTACTATAAATCAGAAAATCTTTCGCTTATTGCCAAAACGCCTTTGAATATCACGAGCCACCCGAGGAAAACTGGGTTGGCACAGGTGTGCCGCACAATACTAGGTACTTTAAGTCGGCAATATGACGATGAGATACTGTGTATACATTTGATGCAAGCATGAGAATCTATATAATAGCATCAAGACGCCTTTCTCTGTATAACTCTTGAAGCAACGCATCTAATGGTATCTTTAACGCCTATACTCCCGACTTTCTAGATCCGAACACTTCCGCCTATGCCTTCATGATTTACCACTTCAATCCATATCCTCTAATCCTCCCCCTTCTTGCTCTGGCTCCTTCTCCTCACCAACAGCAATACCAAGACAACACTCACCCAACATTCCTTCCCAGTTAACCCACGGATGGACCTCGCTAAACAACCTTGTACCATCTCTTCCGGCACACCTCATCATTTCCGGTTCGCCACCAGGATGATACGGCAGGTAGGGAGTAATATTATACACTTTCCCCTGGAACACCGTCCAAGCATCCTTGCCGTTCCTGCCAGTCATCTGCTTGAGCAACGAAGGAGGGACCTTGAGGAAAGGTGTGCCTTCAGGCAAACCACAGAGATTAGCACGAGGGTTGGCGGACAAGGTGGCCCAGTCGAGAGGCGAGTGTCCAGGCATCAACTCGACCTTCTTCCGTGGCTTCGCTGGGATAGAGTTGTGAGATGGTGGTGGTACAAGGCCCGAGGAGACAGAAGGCCCACGGTTTGGTGCTGGGCCACCGCGGTTTACTGCCGGACCACGGTTGAGTATTGGTAGACGCACAGACTGTGTATTAGTAAGATCGTTGATGGAGCGTAGAGGTGGTTGTGCGACGGGTGCCGGGTTGAGGCGAGGTATGCTGCGATGGCCACCAGCGCGCTGTGCAGAGTTTATAGCAGGGAACGACGGCACGTAGTCATCATCGTCGTCCTCCGCTGGTTTCTTGGAGAACTTCGGTGATACTGGTGCAGCAAGCTTGGTAGGAGGACGAAGGAATGGGGGTGGTGGCATGGCTTTGCGATCCAACTCCTCTTTCGCTGTCGCCGGTGCGATAACTGGTTTGCTGGCCTCCGGCGCAGATAATGCCGGCGCACTTAACTTTGGTTCGACGTCCGCCGGTGTGACGGCACCACCGTTTCTCAACTGTGCTCCAGCTACGGCGCTCGTGTCGAAAGAGGTTGTCTTCGCGACATCCTTGAGCTCCTCCTCAATTATCTCTTGAAGTTCGATTTCGGGTACCGGCGGAGGCGGCTTAATCGTGGCTTGAGATTTAAGGCGAAACCATCGTCGCCATGTTGAGAGTGAGACTTTGTAGAGGAACAACGTGAAACTCGCGACGACGAGCGAGAGACCAACGAGCATGGCGGAGGGAACAACTTTTCGTTTCTATTGTGACCAGAGTGGCGCAATAAGTTCGTACTCGCTTTCAGTCTAGGTCGTGATATTCCTCGCTTATTTTCGCGTATAAGGAGCGTTGTATTCTTGTTGCTTAAATAGGTACGTGGATCTGCAGTATGGTGTAATCCTGCAAGGCTCAGGCACAAGTTTAGCCTCGTCACAAAAAGGAAGCCAGCCGCCTTGAGTGAGGTATGCGGGGTGGCAATGAACCGTGGCACACGGTGGGGCCTTTGTTTACCTCTGACCGTTGCTATCCCACTGAAACATGGGAATTGATGTCAGACATCACTAGGTTACTGATAACCGCTTATCAGTAAACAACTATACTGCATTAGGGTTGCCAACTTAATTTCCAAAGAATATCCAAACTTCCGTATTGAATCCTATGATTACTGTTTTAGTTTCACATGCCATGGAAGCTATCGTCTCTTAGTCCCATTGACAGCTCCACCAGGGGATAATGAGGGCGGCCGTTCTAAGTCGAGCCTTTCAACGCGACCTCTGACCGCAACAATCATTTATCGACTACCACAACCGCCGACGACAACGACGAATATCAGGCTCTCACTACTCATCTAGTTGCTTCAAGTGGGGTTCGGCCGCTCAACACTGGACGTATGTGGATGCAATGATCTTGCGGGCGCCGAAAGGTTATCTAGACTCGACCATTGAACCCGGCAATGCGATGCCTTACGAGAAGAATACCCCTCAGAACCAGAGGTACCTTGCGCCGAGCTTGAGTTCCTCTGGATTAAGAACCCCGAACACACCTTTGACACCAAGAGTTGCTGGTTCAACTCTCTCTCACATCTCCACACCGCTCCTCCGCCGCGCAACACGACCAGGAGACGAAGGCTCTCCACCTCGAGATGACAGCTCATCGCTTAGTACGAATATCACGCCGCGCTCCGGCTCAAGAAAGACGAGAATAAGCAGCACGAATACTACGCCCATTGGGACGCCGACAGGCACTCCTGAGCTGGAAAGTAGATTGCCCACAGAGGCACTATCATACGGAGGGGGACCACCCAGACCGCAGCTGCGGAGCGCATACGCACGGCCCACAGTGTTCTTCAGCGGCTCGCAGGTGGGAGGAGGGCAGGAAAGATCGCAATCGCAAGCATCACAAAACTCGCAAAGCTCGTCCAAATTCTTCTACGCCAGCGACGTGAAACCCACAACTCCTGCGCCAGCGCAGAAACCTCGGCAGCTTGGCCACAAGCGCAGTGGGCTGCTCTATGGGAAAGGTCTCGGAAGCACGTCTGGCTACTCAACTTCATCAGGCGTGAACACAGTGGAAGAAAGAAGCAGATCGAAGTTCTTCCACGCAAATGGGACGCCGGACGCCGCCTCACACAACTCATTACCCCCACCGACACCAAGCTACAGCCGGGCTGGATCGACGGTGTCGTCCGCTTCATTAGCACAGCCTCCGCGCCTGGCTCAGCCGAAGAATCCTTCAAGACCGGTCTCACTGAACAAGCTCGATAACGGAGGATCTAGCTATTTCCCTCCACCCAAAGCACCATCTGGCCAGTCTTCTCCTGGGCATGCGACCCTTACTATCTCGCCCGAGTCGATGAGCACAGTTGGCGCGCCTGCAAATGAGCTCCCAGCACCGAGATTGGCACGGAGTATATCTGGGACACATAAGAAGTCTCTCAGCATTGGTCGTGCGGATGTGCGGTCCTCGACAGTCTCAGCGATAGGATCCGAAATACCAGCAGCAAGAGAACCTGTTACACCTTTCATTGCTGCTAGTATTCCTTTGCCGGAGGACGATACCGAAGACGAGTCTGTTGTTGATAATGCCACAATAGCTTCAGGTCTGCGCAGTCCAGTCAAGGCTGGTAATACGCTAGAGCGGATGAACGAGCTTGCGGCGGAAGCTAGACGAGAGAGAAAGGTTATGGACCTTGAGATTACAAATTCGAGTCTGGCAGCGATTAACCGGACGCTGGAGAGGGAGATGAGAAAGCAGAAGGCGGAACTAGCGCGATACAGAAGATTGAGTCGTAGTGGGCGATTGTCAATATTACCAGGCGAGGGTGAAAAGAAAAAGAGGAGGTTAGATCCGAGCTTGGGCGGAGTAGACGAGGAATATGAAGAAGGAAACGATGAGGAGGATAATATGGATGAAGAAGAAGAAGAAGAAGACTCCCTAGATCCAGAGGCAGACGACGACAGGTCACTCTCACCCACTGCACTTGCAGTTTCCGATGCAAAACAGCAAAAGCGAGACGAGAAACGGTTACAGCTTGACCTCACGAAACACCAGCAAATGCTTGCCGATAGCCAGATGATGAACCAAAGCCTTAAGCGATGCATGAGTTGGACGGAAGAGCTCATCAAGGAGGGAAAGAAAGCATTGGAGTATCAGGTGCTGGCTAGTGAGATCGAGCTGGGCGGGAGAGTCTTGGTTGCGGATGAGCACGACGCGCATGATGATGCTATGCTGAGTGCCAGGCTCAATGGGCTTGCTTACAACCATGAGGGGACCCTTATCGAGGACGGAAGCGAGGACGGAAGCGACCATCTGGGAATAGACAGGCAGACTAATATAGTCTAGTCGTGGTTGCTGCCCATCGCCCACGACGAAGAAAGAGTTGGCGAGACAAATTTTGTACAAATATTTTGTTGCTTTGTGGGAGGGAAATCAGCGATATAGCGCGGCATGGCGTTAACGGCAGGTACATTCGCTTTATTATTTGCTGTTGATGTTCGAGTATGATACCCTAAAGCGCTAGAGACTGGGAGAAGAGAAGAGGCCGACAATGGGTTGGCACAAGTAACTTGTAGCATGTCGTTCTAGCTACAAATCACATAGAAGATGCTTCCATTGATGTTTAACCAGTTTGTCATGCGAGAGAAGCGCCAATGTTGTGATTCGGATGACACTTCTGTAGATGGCTAAAGCCATGCCAGAGAACGGCAAGCTGCCAGTCGTGGCACCCAGTAACATGAATCTTTCGATCAGAATCCTTCGAGGCCGAGGCATCGAGAAGACGGATGGCCGCACATAGTCGTTTGCCATTTGGGGCTGGGCTGCACGTTGAAACTGTTATGTGATGGCTCCAGTTATCACCTCGAGACGGACATCAGTCCGAATTGGGGTGTTCATGCGGGTATCCAATAACCCAGCCATTGGAGTTGAAGATGCTTTGTGACAGCGCGGGCATGCGCCTATTCCCATTCCGCTGGCACCTCGGGAGGCAGCTACAGAACAACAAGTACGTCGCGATCCGAAACCCATGGTTTGCTTCATTACACCCCGATCTTGTACTCGAGCTCTGATCATCATGTCATCGGAGGCGAATTAAGCCGCCGACTGTGAGGTTGTTCATTGCTTTTAAGCGCCAGCCAAGCTAGCTGACATCTGATCATAGGGCTTTGCGAGGCCCGTACGCGCGATGTGCGTGTCTGCGTACGGAGTACAGGCATATCCAATCGTGGATAGCTTAACCCTGCACAGTGAGGAGCTAACCTTACCTCCCAGCAGGAGCCTCGGCAAGTCATAAATGCGCAACCTGAAGTTGTAGCGTACGCTGTAGTCTTTCACATGTCAGCCGTACAATCGAGATCGATCTTGCATATCGCATCGGGCCTTGACGACGAACACTTCTTGGCCGTTGGTCATGAATGGTAGAGGTTTGCACAAGCCTTGTTTTGGCGTCGTGGTGAGCGTTGTAGCCTACCATGGCGAAGCCCATGAACTTGGAAATACCAGAGGATGACTAGTTGGCAATATACCAGAACTTTACCACTGTCTTGCGACTGTCTCCTTTACCGTGACTGGGGCTGGCGGCGGTCCTTAGTCGGGTCAACTTTGTTAGAACTGGTTTGTGGTTTACAAATTTCATGAAGCTCTGCTACCGTCACACGAACTCATCGTTTTAGCTCCCTTTGGAGTACTCCATGCAGGGGAAAGTTTAGAGCGGCGGATGCACAGTTGACGGGCCCATGCAACACCAAACCGGCAAGACTCGTCCTTGGATCGGTGTGGTGTGTGTTGGTGGTTGGTTGAAGGATCCCCAAACCTACACACGTCGGCACCGTGAGTCTGTGAGCTCTATCTATCGTCATCGCGCAGCAACCTCAAGATTAACATCTGACGACACGCAAAGTTAGTGGTGGTGGCCTGTGGTTCTCAGACGAGTCCAAACTTCGAGGTTGGTCGCCAGTTCTAGACGTCGTTATCCGTGGCCATCCCCACCCCAGTCCGCACAACCTCCATCATTCTCAGTCATCACCAAGCCCACTCGTCAAGTCAGCCTGAGGGAGCACTGCTTGAAAGTATTCTGGCCTAAGAGACAAAGGCAGCAAAATCGTCATCAAACTTTGCACAGCCTCGATAACAAGGCGAAGTGAGTGCGTGTAAGCAGAACCAGGGTCTGCGGTGGGGCATTCTCGGAAAGCGGTAGGGAATACCCCGCCGCCCCAAGCCGCTCCTTGATACATACCAACCTACCACCAAATAAGGCTGCTGTGCAAGTACTCCTCTGCGTCACTCTTTGGCTTCGCCTCGTTTTGCTGAGCTTTCGAAGAAAGATGGTTGTGGGTGGTGTTGAATCAGACATCCGTCCGAATCGGGAAGCGGGTGTGGTCGGGGCCGAAACGAAGCCAAGGCGGCTGCCGCCAGACAGGGATTACTATCCCACGCGCGACAATCGGCGTGTGCCAAAAACGCCATAATGTCTTAAAGTGGATCCCTGGCTGAGACATATTTTGGCTTAGTGAACGCCTTCCAGGGCGAAACAATATGGGGCGTGCGACGGAGACACAAGTGATAAGCCACGACGATGAGATTGAAAGATGGAATGACAGCAAATGAATTTTGATGAGGCGGCAAGGCGTTTTTGTGGGCAACTAGGAGGGTACGGACAAGAAGATGCTTGCCGCGCGGCGGGAAACTGAGGCGGCCTCAAGGAGAGTCTGATGACGAAAATACCTGATTGTGGTGGCAATGTCGGGCATCAATTATGGCGGACAGGCGGAATAACCGAAGGATGTCAGAGAGTTTGATGGCGAAGTTTTGAGAACGCAGTCGGTATGGGCTATGAGAGTGGCCCAAATCGTAGCCGACAACACCAACGCAGTAGTTTAACAGGATATCGCAAGGTGCATATTAAACAAAATGCATGCAGGCTCGAGTAAAGATGTGTTGTTAAGAAAACGCCTCCTTGTATTTAAATTTAGATGGAATTGATAAAGCATTGTCCGATCCCATACTTTCTCGCCATTCCAACCTTTCCACCGAAGTTGTTCTTATCAATTTGCCAATAACATCCCAATCATTGATCATTCTAGCGTCCTCCTCCTTGCGGCACCGTCTTGTGTGGTCGATCTTATCAAGTCTTTCTATCGTATTTCCGAACGCCCAAGCAAGAATTTTCCAAGCCAGTCCTCATGTCGAGTCTGACTTTGGTGCTGTTGTACACAAAGTCTAAAGCAAACCACCACGCCATGTGTACTTGAACATGTATGGCACAACAGTGCTTTACTTGGTCGACTTCTTGATATGATTATGGACGACAACGACCTTCCCAGTTCTCTTATTGGCGCGCTGGGAGCTGGTGACGATTTGGCCGCTAGCTAAGAGCAAGTTAGCACACATATAAAGATACCAAGTTGGTTGCGAATGAGGGATGCAGACGTACGATCTCTCTCAACCGGGACACGAGCTCTTTCAACGAGTCCCATGTTGGCATCGAAACGAGCGTTCTCGGACGAGCTACGAGCAGAGGAAGAGTTCGAGTTGTTCGAAGTCGAACCATTGTATGTGGGAGGCATGTTGAAAGGTCGTGGTGGAGTTGTCTTTGGGTGACGGAAGTTGTTGGTCTTGTGAGGTGAGGGTGCTGCGGTGGAAGATAGTTCGTGGAATGTGTGCGAGCGTTCTTCACTTTATAGGTGTGCAAGGTTGAGACTTGCTGAATGGTGAGATACAGAAAAGAGAAGGGTTTTGAGGGGGGACAACGTGTGCCTTTATATAATAGTTACTTGCGGCGATAGAAATGAAGATTACGGGGAGAGAGACGGTGAGAGCAGAATAAAAAAAAACAATAGAAAGCGAGTATATGCCTCGGTGACTGCGGCAAAGGCAGACAGTGAGGTAAACTTGGTAAAGTGCGCTTCCCTCGCCAATTTTGCATACCTTCGAAAGACTGTGCCGTCTCCGCTTTCGCGGTAAAAGGTAGCTCTAAGCCAGTAGTAACATCGGACTTGGGTATCTAGGGCGGATCAAGTCCCCAACAAGTCCCAAAAGGTGAACTTAGGCGGTCCCAATCATCCTCGGACTAAAGCGCCACCGCGGCGGGCTTGACAGTGGCTCCGCAAACGCAGTGAAACGCGACGAGTGGGGCGAGGTAGAGCAAGATGGTTCTCGGATGTGACCACAATTCTGGATGTCCAACCATTCGGAAAACAGATTCGGCACAGAACGACCAGGAACACAACAGATAATGTCCAAAAAACCCCAGTACCTGAGGGTTGACAAAGTAATGCCTGAGAAGCGTGCTTCTGACGAAGGTTGGGTGTGAAGCGCGGCGCAGCTAAAAGTAGGTACGAGGCGTGGCTGCCAAGGTGATTACATATTGAAGAGTCGCCCGCACAATGTTGTTAGTGAGGGAATCTGTTTAAACAGCGCAACACGAAGCAGAATAAGTACAAACAGAGGCTTGAGACTGCCCATCATGGCATTGCAACGACAAGCACAAAGAAAAATGCCGCCAAGAATAGGACGCCTAGACCTCGAGTAACCAACTTATCTGCCTATGACTCTTGAACGTCTTGGCTGCACGCATGCCATCATAGCAGCCGCTAAAGAGTTCCTGAGAGTGGGAGTGAATGTTTCCACCGAGTGGTTGTGATGTTTAAGTGGCTTCGTCGAGGACGTTCCCAGCTGCAGCCCGGACGTATCGGTGAGCTCGCCGCGATGCAGCTATGTCAGCCCTGCTGTCATCGGTTCGTCATTGATGTTGATATGGTTCGCCGACAAATGCGTTCAGTGGCAGTGTTTGTGGTTCAGACAAGGGAGGTTTCGTCGTTGCTGTGTCTTCGAAGTCGTTGAAATTGAAATGCAGCCGTTCTTTGTGCAGCCGTCCGCGCGATCGTTTTAGGGACACAATGCGTTGGATTGATACGCCAATCTCACTCGGGGAGACTTCCCGCCATTCCGGACCAACTGGTGGTGGCCCGCATGATCGAGAAGTTTGGGCCAATGAGTTGCCCCGACTGTCGTCCATCTGTAGGCACTCTTCGCCGCGACGCATTTCATTTTCGGATTGCATGAGATGCTAAAGTTGTTGAAGTTTCGCGAGTGAGAATCAAAAGTCGGTCCAACTTCTTCCAACTTCTTAGACGTGGACGACAATGAGCCGCGTCTAGTATGGTTCTATGAACTTAGTTGACACTCAGCCAATGTTGACACTTTGCGTTGTGGCCGCGACAGGCGGCCGCTCGTCCCTTGACCTGTAGCCTTGTGGGTGCCAAGATTACCCAGGAAACACCACACGGTGTCATTCTAGATCGCAGCTGCAGATGTGATCCCGGAGTGTAGAAAACCCGCAATCTCTTGGGTGATGTGAGGGACGTCTGTGAGAAATTACGTGATTGTACGTGGCTACAGCCATTCAGCAGAACTACAGAACTGCAGAACTGCAGAACTGCAGGTTGCCTATAATGGCGTCCAGTAAGACAGATATCTCTCAGAATCCTTCGAGGCTGAGACGTCCAGAAGACGGGTCGTTGCACATAGTCCTTCGTTCTTTGTGCCGTGCTCGCAACATATGTGATGGTTCGCGTAGCTGCGATCAGTCGTGTAACGATCGCGGTCTACTACCAATGCCTTGGGCCGGAAATTGGTCCGAACGTGGGTGTTCATGCGTGTTACCCAATGACCCAGACGGCCGAGTGCAGATATTGTGGGAGATGGGCAGGTATGCACCTACAGTACAATATATATCAAATTGCTTGGCCGATTCAAGGTGCAGCACGATTTGAGACCCCTGAATTGCCTGGTGGCACCCCGATCTTGTACTTGAGACCTAATCCTCAGGCGACATCAACTCCTCGAACGCGGCCAAAGCACCGAGTTTGAGGTCGTCCATCGCCCTTTAAGCACCGCCAAACTTGTCTCATCCACCCATACGGCTTTTAATTTTTATGAATCTTATGTCAGATACTCCATCCGTATGTGGCTCTCGGTTAAACTGATCTATCGACTACTGAATACGCCTGTGCCCACCTGGCAACCTCCCCAACGTTTACTCAGGCCCAAAGAGCGAAGGCAGCAAGAGTGTGGGCAGCAAGAGTGAGGGCAGCAAGAGTGAAGGCAGCAAGAGTGAGATCAAGAGGACGACTTGACGTCGCTTAAAGTCCATGGCGGAGTTCACCGCTGAAGGCAGGGCCATGTGCGCAGCAGACAATGGATGAGGCCAAGCCAGAAAGGGTGAAAACTTGGCAAACTAGGCATCTAGAATGGCAAGGACGGATGAACAGAAGGAAACGTTAAGACCTACCAAGAATATGAGGCCGCTGTCCAGGGCTTATCACATATACCACTTTACTTCGCCTCACCAATGTTTGTTTGTTCAGTATCGATGTGGAATTGTTGAGAATGAGAATGAGAATGGCTGGTGTCCGTTACACTTAACGTGGAAAGTGCGCGTCAGTGCTGGAGGGCGGCCGAGGCGGAAAGCTGCCCGAGCTCGCACTACACCCGTTTTGTCCACCGATGGACCGTTTCTGTCTCCTCACAACTTGTCCTGGGTGATGGTTGAATCCCAATGGAATATCTTGGGGCGGAAACAGGGCGGGTATCCTATCGATAGGCAAGAAGACAAGGCCAAAGAAAGTGGAGTGCGAAAAAGATTGGATGAAAGAGGCAGGGGAGGGATAGTACTTCAACGCCATGGCGTTCTACGGCAGCAACGGACGGCGGCGGTGCAGGGAAAGGACCGTGGTCCCTGCAGAGCATTGAGGTAAGAAGAGTGGGCGAAGATGGGGGAGGTTGGGCACGAAGAGTTCAAGTGATGAATGTGATGAATGTGATGAATGTGATGGAGTTACATTGGGGCCGAATCTGGCAAACTTTCGGCACCGCCGATACCAAGGCCTGGGGTCCGAAGAAATCAAGCACCTCAAAAGGTGAAGAACTGTTGTTCAAGGTCATCATGGCGCGGCCACAACACCAAGTATTACGCTGAGAGGTTCATCACGCAGCGCATCAAATGCACTTATCATGCAAGGCTCAATAGAAATAATAGAAAATGTGCTGTTCAAGCAAAATCTTTAATTTCGAGGTGACCTAGCATAAACTCCTGCTGAAGATAAAGCTTTCGTTCCAGCGCACACTTTCTCAACCTTCGCACCGGCTTATATCCAATCCTCATTATATTCCAATCATATATCCTATCTAGTAACTTCTGCCCCGAGGCATCTCTTGTAATATAGTCTTTCTACGCAGTCCAGAACTCCTAAGAAACATCTCCAACTCATCCACTAAATGCGGTTCTGTTGTACAAAGTCGGAGGCAGAAGGCCGCACCGTATGCATTCCATCGTCCAACGCTCTTCCATCTTTACTTTCCTTTGCCGACTGGATTGTGGACGACGACGGTGGTGCCTTGCGAGTTGGCGCGCTGGGACTGGCGGACCATTAGGCCAGTTTCTTGAAGTTTGTTAGTGCTTGTACAAGTCTGTGATGCTATCAACGCGGCAAGGTTTACTGCTCTTCTCAACTGGAACGCGAGCATTGTCGACGAGGCCATTCTGAGGATTGACGCGAGTAGATGAGCTTCGAGAAGAGTTGTTCGCGGTGGAACCTCCGTATGTGGATGGTGGTGCCATAGTGAAGGGTTTGGAGCAAAGGAACGTTGAGGTTACAGGGGGTTGTTTTTGTGTGAGGATGATCGATATGTTGTATGAGGGAAGTTCGCAAGGTGTATGGGAGCGTTCTTCCTTTTGTACGTGTACGATTGTAGAGATGTGATACAGTGGTGCGAGAACGAGACTTACATGGTTGTTCGTGCAAAGCTAGAAATAGATACCAAGAGAAATGAGAGGAAAGAGATATCCGCGTAAGCGCACTGAGGCAGATTACAAGGTCAACCAGTTGCGTGTTTGCCTCAAAACATCGACTCATCAAAACCACGCGTTAGCATCAAAACGCGGTATTGCCCTGATAACGCCAGCGGCGTCCTATCTTGGACAAACAACGAGAACTTAGCGTATCGTTGAGTGGATGAGACTGGCGGCGAGAAGTCGGTGTCAGGCCTGGAGAGGGCAGTTTTGGCTGGGGCAGGCATCCAAGAAGCGACACATGGCGTAAGCCAAGAGCTTAAACAAACTATCACCGCGGGCAAATCTTCCCAACGGACTACAGAGTGTGTTTTGAAAACCGATAATAGTCCTGCTCTGTCAGAAGAGTGGGCACTCTCTAAGGTTGCCTAAGGAAGTCGAGTGGCTTCCATGGAGACCGCAGCTTACGAGGGTAAGCTGCGGTCTCCTAAGCGTGCAACTGAGGACTAAAGAGACGTCAGTAAAAGCGGCGGAATGCACTAAGCACCGAGCTATCAAATGAAAATAACGGAATGACATGAGTGTAAAATGAGGGATTTTGACAGTTGAAAAACAGCGCTGGTACAAGATGTTACTGAAAGGAGATAGTTGGGTTGTCGATCGCCAACAAACAAAGAACTGGCCAAGCTAAGCATAACGCCTGAGCTTCTGCCCTCTCAAACATGTCTGCCTAATGACTGGTATTCGACTACGCCTTTGCATTGCCTCCTTCGTCCACCTTGCGCTCAGACGACCCATGTATATCCTTAACCGCGATGTTCGCGTTTGGCGTCTCCGGAAGTCGTATCCTTGAGCCGGTGTGCAACGAGTGTGGATTGTATGACAGCCCTACCAGCAATGATTCGATAGCATGGACTGGTGGGTTCTTCCCTTGACTGTTCCGTGCGCTGTGATCGTGGCTACGATGAGTACTTCATCGTCATTGTTATCCTCTCGACAGACCGACGTTGAAATCGGTGTGCGATGTTACGAGATCGCGGATCAGGGACCTATGCAGGCATCATGCTCGATGTTGGTCGGGGAACATCTTATCCAGCGCGAAGATGCCGTGCTTGCGGCCATTGGATCAGAAAGCGCTGACAGCTGTCGACTGCCACCCAGATGCACACAAGTGGCTCAGTCCATCTCGCGGATGCCGCAATGAAGCTTCCGACGAGCTTGAGTGGTGTTTTCCTGTGGCTGTAAAAGATTGAGTCCAATCAATTGATGCAGAATGGAGATGCGTGCTGCTGGAAGATGTTTAGAGCGCGTCGTGTGAGGTTAGCAGTTGTGTTATGTTTCCCCACCTTTGTGGTCAGACCGTGCCTTGCAAGTTGCAACCTTAGCGACTGAACCACTCCATAGACCTGTGTCATAGTTGTCTGGCCTTTAGCCAAGCTCCAACATTACCATCTACACCAGCTGAAACTCCCACAACACCTAAACAACAACATCAAAATGCGCTTCATCACACTTTCTCTTGCCGCATTGGCATCAGCTGCAACGGTCATCGCCGCTGGCGACAGCGATCTCAAGATTGAAGTCGCGCGCGAAGTTGAGTGCGATCGCAAGACCAAGAAGGGCGACACCGTTCATGTCCATTACCGTGGAACTCTTGCCTCCGATGGCTCTGAGTTTGATGCCTCTTACAAGAGAGGGCAGCCATTGACCTTCGATGTTGGCAGGGGAATGGTCATCAAGGGGTAAGGCGCCAGTTGTACTGTCTTCACTTCTCACCGCATTTTGAGCACAACGGGCACAAGCTAACCAATTTGGTAGATGGGATGATGGACTCCTCGACATGTGTATTGGTGAGAAGCGCACCTTGACCATCCCGCCAGCTCTCGGCTACGGATCGAGAAACGTTGGCCCAATTCCAGCCGATTCCACTTTGAGTAAGCTAGCCCACCGTTTGGCGCGACCCTCAGACACTTTCGAGCCGCGTCTCTGCCATCTACAAATGCATACTAACACACAACAGTCTTCGAAACCGAGCTCATCGGCATCAAGGGTGTCGACACCCCAGACCCAATCGTCTACAAGCCCGCCTCCGCCGCCTCATCCGAAACCGACGCAGCAGGATCTGCTGTCTCCTCCGCTACTGAGGAGGCCGGCAACAGTGTCAGCTCCGCCGCTTCTTCTGTTGCATCTGCAGCCAGCGAGGGTGTGGTTGAGAAGGTCGAGAGCGTCGTTATTGAGGCTGCTAAGGCTGCGGGAACTTTGTTGGCTGATACTGATGGAGATGGACAAGAACACAATGAGTTGTAAGCCAGTTAGGTTTACTGGTCATGAGCATGAGGTAGGTAGGAGCAAATTAGATTGGAGTTAGAGAGCAAGCAATGGAATTTTGTGTCCCAATTATTGGCAAACAGGCACATCGTGAAAGCCACATGGTGTCACCAACGGGTTGGCAGATGGAAACTGGAGGTAAAAGCCATTCGATATCTTGAGAATCATATTTTGCGAGTTGTTGACCGGTTAAAATGACAATACCGTGTGCTACCAACAAGAAATAAGGCCCCGTTCATAGCTACCGTCCACATGCTTCACCATTTCAACAACAACGGAAGCTGGCCATCTTCACCAACTAGTTAAGCACCGCCCTCACGCTTAGCATACTCCTCCTCCATCCTCTCCTCGTAGTACTCATCCTTCTCCTTCTGCGTCAGATCCCCACCATCCTTCGTCTCATAATCAACTCCCGGTTTCGCACTCCTCATCTGTCCATCTGCAACATCAACGGCATTCCCATCCACATTCTTCGCATCCGTAGCTCCCAGAACCGGACTCCTTGGGTCCTCCTCCAGAATGCCTTCCTTGACGAGCTGCTCTGGTTCTGGACGGTGCTGTAGGGCAGCGTTGAGGGAGTCGGCGCGCATGTGCTTTGAGAGCTCTTTTTGTTGAGTGATGATGGCGGAGGAGACGTGGGGGTCTGGGAGGATGCCGCCTGATTGGGTTAGTTGTTTGGTGGTCGGATGGATGGTAGGAGAGCTTACGTTCTACAAGTTCTTCTCTCTGTGGGCGCTTCTCCAAATCGTGCTTCAGATGGTCGGCTGCGAGTCTGTGCTCAAGGGCTACCTGTTTGGCTTGAACGGATCTGGGTGGGAAGTTAGTACGAGGGTGAAGCTGCCAAATAAACTTGGGAGGAGGAGCTATGGAGTGTAAGTGAGACACACGGAGCAGCATTGGTGTCAAGAAGGATGTGGCGGTCCTTGAGCTCCTGTGGGTCTGGACGATGCTGGAGGTGCTTCTCAAGTGAGTTTTGGCGAACATGTCCTGGACGGACAGGTGATATTGGGGTCTCATCAATGGCAGACTCGCGGTCCTCGACGGCAGAACCGGTATCAAGCTTCGGTGCAGACATGGTGAGGTTCAGGTATAGTAGAGAGCTTTCAATTTGTGGTAGAATAGTAAACAAAAGAGTATCTAGAGGTTTATGCAGTGAGTTGGAGGTATAAAGGAGCTTGGGGTATTTATGAAAGAAAGAGGATGGCACGGTTTAGGGAAGAGGTGGTCGTATGGTCAGATCTGGTTTCAGAGCACGAAGTGGCGGGACCTATCAAGGTTACGGCCTGATTCGAGCTGAAGCTCGGATGGGTCCCTGCGTTTAAGGTGCGGGGCAGCGATATGTGCTGAGTCGTGTCCCGTATTTGCTGCCTATCTGCTCCACGTGATAGCGTGCTGCAGCGCGTCTCTCGGCTGCGAGGCTGAGAGTGTAAGCGCGATAATCATCCAGGTTACTGGCAGCTCATCTCGAGTTGACTTGTCATCCGCAGAGGCTCCAGCTCCATTGCTTACTCTGTCCACTTACTGCAGATGCGCTGTTAAGTGGTATTGGAAAGTGTCTTGTCATGTGGGTGATAGAGCACGAGGGAGATGTCTTTCAGGGTATGTCGCGACCCCAGTTGTACTTGCGTAGCTGGAAGCTAACTGGTTAAAAGGGAAGCGACTATGGCTTCGCCCTGGAAAGCGTTTTCTTTTTGGAAGAACAGCTGGTGATGGTAGAACTACTTTCGTCGTCTAACTTTGCAACATGTAGCTAATATTCGCAGCTGCCAATGGATTTTCAATCTCGAATAAGTCCATCTCTCGCAAGCATCTCGTCATCGAGATCGGTTCCGTAAGACCAGGCTCAAGTGCTCGTCCAGAACTGCGCTCAGAACTCATCATCGAAGACCTCAACACAAAGGTTGGAACGACTGTGAATGGCATATCCATCAAAGGGCAAAGGCGAACATTTGATGGTGACTGCCAGGCAATCAAGCTCGGAAACTTCGAACAAGTCTTCCGCATACGATGGGCACATTTCGCCCTGACTTTCTCATTCACGGGCAAGCAGCTGCGCAATAATGAGATTGAGGGCATTGCGGAGAAGCTGGAAAGTCTGGACATCAAGACCCTCACAACTTATATGAGAGAGAGCACTACACATGTCGTGGCCAGGAAGCGGAACACATCCAAGGGACTACAGGCTTTGATCAACGGAAAATTCATCGTTGACGACTCTTTTGTGGATGCCATTGTTGAAGCTGCTGCGAAAGACGCAGAAGGCAACTCGAAGCTTGAGGCTGACTTTGATGCCAGCTGGCCAGGAGAGAAGGAACACCTCCCACCACAAGGTGCGGAGCAGACACAAAGGCCATCATCCGCTTATGCGCCAGACACGAGCAGACAAGAGATCTTTGAAGGATACACATACATCTTCTACGACGAGGCACAGTTTGATAACCTGCTTGCTCCAATCACGAACGGACGTGGGAAGGCTCTTCTGCGCAAGGCGGAACCAAATTCTACAACACTTGTCGACTTTGTGCGCTATGTTAAAAGCGCAGCTGGGGAGAGGGGACTTGGAGAGTTTGACGATGGCTCAGAAGGTAAGGGCGTGGTGGTGGTGAAGTACCAACCGATGAAGGGAGATACTCTGCCGTGGTACGAAAACTTCGCTCGTGTGGTGGCATTGGCCCTTGGCCAGAGGTTAGTGGAGCAGAGCGAATTCTTAGATGCTATTCTTCACAATGATGCGAGTGTGCTACGGCGGCCGCTGGAAGACGATCCCACCAGTACTGCGACGCCCACAAGCAGTGCTATTCCGCCAACCCAGAATGATACTTTGACGAGAAGCTCACCAGTTCAACCATCGGGTATAGATCCAGATGAGACGATAGCAGCACCCGAATCCCCACAACCAGTCAGACGAGGACGCACAAGGCGAAACATCACAAGCAGATTCAAGGGCTTCGATAGCGACGATGACAAGCACGAGGACGCAGATACACCAAAGACTAACATCGCTGTTGCACCGAAATCCCAAGGAGGTCTCTTCGTCTCACAAGATCCTAATAGTGTGCCAGCTGAGTCTCAAACATTCACTGCACGACGCAAGAGGGCTAGAGAAGAAGTGCCGGACGATGACGCCGAGATGGACGATTCTGCCATTCTTAATGAGATCGCCCCGGCCGCGACGAAGCTTAAGAGGAGACGGTTAGAGGAAAAGGGATCTGCAAGGAGAGAAGGTCGTCCGTGGGCTCCTGTGCCAGTGCGGGAACGAACGCCGGAGCCGATTGTGCCAAAAAAGAAGAAGCCAGTCAAGGAGATCGATATCGTAGAAGAGACTCGGAAACTCCGCGAAGAGGAGGACAGGCGAGCGAAAGCTGAACAAGAGAAGCTTGTCGAGGCAATGGAGAGTCTTGATACTGCGGAGGTCCGAAAGCTTATTCATGAAGAGATCATGCCTGTTCGTTCCGCACCACCAAGGATCAGACCTACGTTTGAGCAGGAGAGTAATCGATGGGACGAGAAATGGGAAGGCCGTAAGAACTTTAAGAAATTCCGGCGGAAGGGTGCTACTGATTCCAGACAATCATTTCATCGCGTCATCGTTCCTTTGCAGGTTGCCAAGAAAAGTGATTTTGGTATCGGCGATGAGTACTGGCTTGGAAGTCAGGCACCGGCGGAGACAGAGTCACAGTTCAAAGCTAGAGAGGCGGCGGAGGAGGCGGCGGCTGAGGACTCGTTCATGTATGACCAGAGTCCAAGACAGACCAGAGATTCGCGGAGACGCACACCGGCTCCGAGGAAGAATGCCGTCCAAGAGATCGTGGAGATCCAGGATGATAGTGATGAGGATCTGCCACCTGTGGTGTCCCAAGCTAGAAGGACAGCAACGAGGGCTGCGAGCAGGAAGGTAGAGAAGAGCTCGTTGCCGCCGCGGCCGTCGAGTGGGAGTGTGATGAGCCAGGCGGGACTGGGATTATCGAGTGCACCCAACCGGACGCAGAAGAGGCAGGCGACGGAATCACTCCCATCTGGGAAGGCGAAGAAGGCGAAACAGTCTCTGCTGGTTCCGATACTAGACCAGCACGAGGAAGATAGCGACGACGAAGGATTGGGATTCAAGTTCAAGAAGAAGAGGTGAGATTCGGAGCCACGTATGTCAACTGCTTAGCTTCTGAGACGGTGGAGAGGGGTGGGTGGATGAGAGTGGTCCATGGCAAGAAAGTTGCAGAAGTCTTGTCCGTTTCGGTGTAAGTAGGCTAAGGAGTGCAACACCATATCGACGCACCGTATTCAGCTCCGCGTGACCGGCTGGTGGTAGGTATATCATAGGTAGGTGGAAAATGAGCTAGGGAGTTGTCAAAATTGATCGTATCGACCTCGTCGATTTTGAAGGGATGACGGAAACGTTGCCCTATGAAGGCTGGTTCAGCCAGTCAGGTCATGACAACACCATGGACCTTGCAAGCCACATACGAGTATACTCCATGGCATATCCGTCATTCTCGAACGGTGTCATGTCAACGAATACAAATCTCGGTACCCCCTATTCTCGAGCTTTCTTCCTCAACAAAGTCCCAAGTCATTTCAAATCCGTTGCCTTTGGCGCACCACATTCATTACCACGATCACTACAAGTGTCAAACAACATTCAATAAAACGATACTTGCCACGATAACCAGTTACCACGCCAACCAGTTAACGACGATGCTTCCTACCACACCATCGTGACAATGTCTACCACGACCACAATGACGCTCCCTAAGGACGTTATCTCTTTCCCCGGCATCCAGCCCCTCCCCTTCTTCATCTTAACCCTCTTCCACGCTCAGCACGACCTCGACCACCAAGCCGCCGTCGACGCCCAAACCCCATCCCCAGACACTGCCGCCCATGGCGAAACCGAGCATTTCACAACAGACATTATGGGGAAGGGTATGCTTCGCGAACAGGGCAAGTTTAGCCTGCTGGGTCGTACCTCAATGTTCAAATGTGCGGTCGAGAGGGCGTTCCAATAATAGCAGGGGACGGAATTGTGTATGGGTGGATGCTGAAGCAGGGCGGGGGGAAATGGTGGGGGTTAGGAAAAACGGTTGGTAACCCAGTTGGTAATGGAGTTGTAAAGCGGGCGGACACTAGGCGTAAGGGGGAGGGGCAAAGTAAGAGGGATGATGTTACGAAGGCGGATCTAGTGGATGAGTTTTTTGATATGGAGAGGTTCGACGCGGATGGGAGGCTCACTGACTCCAAGACGATTCAAATCAATGGTAACGACACTACCATGAACGGCGCCATCGCCAACACCATCATCGATAGCGGTAACGTCGACAACGTTATCGACAGCGGCAACAGCGACGGTAACAGCACCGCCTGTAACAACAACAACAACGACGCCACCACCGAGGAGGTCACGGAGCTGGTGCCAATGTACTCGGACATGGTCGACTCGAATATGGGAAACTTGGTATTCAACATGGACGATGGATGGATGACCGATAACGACAGCGGCTACGACACCAGCAGCAACATCGACAACGAAGACTAAAGGACGAATGAGAAATTTGCTGGGACGGGATGGGGTCCTGATATACCAAAATAAAAGTTTACATGGGACGTTGGGGTGGGCAAAACCAGTTAACTGGAAAAGTTGATCATAGTGTTTGGGAATTAGAAGGGTCACAGATATCAATCGAGGCATTAACTTATTAATTCATTCTACGATATGACACGATAACTACTCAGCTAAAAGACAGCTTCGTCTGCCTCCTATCATCCCTCGACCGTGAATTGCCCTTCTTTTCTATTCGTGGCCGCTTGACCTCATGCACCGGCGTAGACGACTCGCTCGAGTCCTGCCTTGACGACTCCTGAACAGCCTTCTTGATTGCACCACGTGATAAACAGAGGTCGATATGCCCGTTGAAATCTCGTTCGAGGGCGGGTTGGGGTCGTGAACAGATTGGGCAGTTCCACCATTCCTCTTCCATTCCCACTTCCTCCTGCTTCTTGGATGTGGGTCGGGATGATGACTGCTTAGCATCGACATCCTGACTGAGCTGCTCGAGCTCCTCGAGTTCCTCTTCGTGCTCCTCACGTTCTGCCTCCTCAAACTCCGCGTCAGGCCACTGTTCCCACTCTCCATAGTCGTCGCCAGTCGCCATCTTCCTCTTTAACCTCGCGATAGGAAGCGGCCTTCCTACTGTACTAGCAGGTGCAGCATCTCCACTGGCTTTGCGTTTAAGCCCGAAGAAGGCATCCGTGTCCGGCCTCTTCATGCTGACCAGATGTGTGCACCTCAGTCCCAATAACCTCAAAGTCAAAGGTGGGAACTCCTTCTCTAGCTTCGCCAACATCGGCAGCGCATACTTGTAAAGATCATTCGCGAGATGAACAGCCTTTGGTGGTATAGTCTGTCTTGTGAAGACTTCGTATGTGTGAAGCTTAACTTTCAACACCAACGTCCTGCCTTTCACCTCATTTCTGGCCATATCCTTCTCCAAGTCCTCCGCAATCGCTCTCATCTTCGCACAAAGCGCCTCGTGTCCTTTCAAATCCCCAAACGTCCTCTCAGTCCCAACACTCTTCCTCTCATACTCCTCCGCGGGGTGCACCTCCGTCCTCCCCAGGCCTAGGTAACATTGCATCAGAAACCAGAAACTTTTTTCCCCAAACAACGCCGGGAGGTACTGCCTATATTGATAGATGTCGCCGCAAGTCTTGATTCCTATAGCGTCGAGCTCACGCTCAAACACCCTGCCTATGCCATTTACCTTCCGTGTTGGTAGGTCCCGCATGAATTTCATGATATATCCCGTATCCTTTGGCAGGTAGTACTGTCCATTCGGTTTATTAATATTACTGCATATCTTTGCGAGTTTGGCGTTTGCTGCTATACCTGCCGAGACTGTGATTTTTGCGTTTTCGTAAACTTCGGCTCGTAATTGGTGGACGACATCTTCGGCTGCCATATCATGCTCTTCCATGTAATTCGTAATATTCATATATGCCTCATCCATACTGGCACTCTCAAACCTCGGGTCGTACTTCGCGAACACCCCTCGAGTTTCCTGCGCTTTCTTGGTGTATTTTTCGAAGTTGAGGGGTATCATTACTAGATCGGGACAAAGCTTCTTTGCTACGAAACCCGCCATTCCGGATCTGCAGCCGAATACACGGGCGTGGTAGTTACACGTCGTCAACACGCCTCCTCCTACCGCGAAGGGTACATTGGTTAGTTCGGAACGGTCGAGTAACTCGACTGCGGCGTAGAAGGCGTCGCAGTCTACATGGACTAATGTTTGGGACAAATCCCTGCTGAGTTCCAGCTCGGCTATGTAGTCGTCGGCCCTTCTCAGATCGTGGCTTAGGTCGAGTTTTTCGAGTTCGGCTTTGCGCGCTTGGATGGCAGCGATTTTTATGGTGAGTTGTGCATCGCGCGCTGCTTCGTTTTGGAAGAATTTGCTGCCCTTTGAGGCTTCGTATATTATCTCTGAGACTTTCTCCTGATCCACGGCATCTTGTCCTGACTTCATCAATGAGGGGCCGAGGAGGGAGTATTTGAGTGTGTGGTGTTTCGCATCTTTCGTCTCCGTTTGTTGGTCCTTCTGGTCCTCTTTGGGTGATGCCGCCGCCGCCGCCGCGGGGACAGGTTTCGTAGGTTTATCGTTCATCTTTGATGTTGATGATTACATAGTGAGGTAGTTGTATAGTCCAATGGTCCAATTGCCCAAGGAAAACCAAGTGTCGTGTAAACAAAAAGCTGAGGCGTGCTTTGTGCTTGGGAGTGGTGCTAGGAGTGACGATCGCCGCCGGGTTTCGCGTTCGAGCATACTTGATTCGCGCTCTCACGTGCGGTTCGTGCCAAGAAATAACACGCATGTAACCTTGGTGGGTAGCACAAGCCAGCTCAACATTCCAACGCAAAATCCATTCAGTAGCGATTTAGTGAATAGGTTTTGGGTGTGTGTGACATCGGTGTCACCGCACTGTGCCAATATAATGTTGTGTATGATGGGCAATGACTGCTGTCATCACAATTTCTATTTCCAACATCAACTTATCGCCGCCACTCTAACGAACGCCAGGGAAGCATGCTGGCGTATGTCACAATACACGCAGACACTCCCACATGGTCCGCCCCTGAATCCCTATTCTTGACTCTCTAATCTAGGGCCTGCGCATCCCTTTTTCTAGACACTGTGGAAAAGTGTTGCTCCTGTATGTTTAGGTATTATCTGCATACAGCAGCAACTGTTAGTCAGTGAGTTGTACCAATATGGCGTGTGTATGCCAAGTACAATGACAGCAGATGAGCTGCGTAGAGTGATAGTGGAAGCAGTAACTGTAACCCACCTCGACTGCTTGACTCAATCTTCTACTGTACGAGAAGGTAGAGACTGAGTGATCGACTGCTAAGAGTGATGACAGTAAATGAGGTAACCGTGTAGCAAGCCAGCGTTATCACCGACATACGCATTCGCTAGTGGGTGAAGGTCACCAATACGATATAGCCGGCAATACGAAAACATACCAAAATTGGCTAAAAGGACATAAGTATTTGCTATGGCGAAGTGACAAAAAGCTGTATTTTGAAGCCTTATCGCCACACACCACAAAGTCTGAATATAAAGATGATGTTATAAAGTTGATAGGCAGGCTTAGCTTTCACGTTTCTTTAAACATCTAATTACTGGCGGGTGTTACAGTTGCAGATTGAGCCAAGTGGCTTGTAAATCGCCACTATTTCAAACGCTTAAATAGCGACGACCCCAAGAATAGTTGTTCAAGTAGATATGGTAGAATGAAAGATGAGGAATCAGACTCTCTTATTACTTTCATGATTAAGCTTATATAGCTCCCAAAATTGGCAATATAGGCGAAAAATGTCAAAAACGTGTTCGTATTGGTGACCTTCACCCACTAGCGAATGCGAAGTGGGTGAGATGGCTCGCCTGTCTCATGATTATGTAGTAGCAACATTAATAATAGCAGCAGATACAGTTTAAGACCATTAACTTACTGAGCTGGTGACTACCTGAATTCAGGATGGCCGCAATGTCGGTAGACTCCTCAACTTTAACGAGACGAGGAAATCACTCGTATCATGTAAAACAGCCAACATTCACTACATTAGCTCTCCTCTCAAGACACAGAGCTACCCCTTAGGCACGTACCCATGTCAACGCCTGAACGCAATATTTCGTACTAAGTGAGTTATCGTACCCGAAACAACCCATTGGATTGCTTATTCCAAGCATCTGGTAACGCCCGCTACCAATAGCAACCTGGCCCTAGCAAAATATTTGGCAACCTGTCCCCATCTTTGAGGTGTCCCTCCCTCCTCGCTCGCCGATGTTAGTTACGGAAGATAACCCCAATGTGCTTATTACCGATCGCTTGATCTTTGACTGCGCCGCCTCACTGATTATTATCCTTCACAAAAGTCGGCGCTATCCTCCTCCTCTTATTCTGATGTTCACCCCCATTTCCCTCCTCTTTCACCTCCCCAGCCCCAGCCTCCCTCTTCTGGCTCGCCACGAAGCTAGCCACCGGCGCCGGACCAGCGCCACCAACACTCCCGTCCGTACTTCTCGGCGTTTGCGGTGGCGTAGGCGCAGTAAAACCGCTTGCACTTCCTGTCACTGTGGTAGATGGCATATTACCAGCTACCAACGGCGGATTTGAGATGACGGTACCGCCAACACTGGTTTGGTGTTGCAGACCTGGTACCATACTAGCTATTGATGAGGTGGAGTTCGACCTGGTTGGCGATGCCGGACGACCAGCTATTGGAGTGACACTAGCATGCGGCGTAGGTGCCGCCGCCGGAGTCCCATCACTGATTTGCGACGGTGTAGGTGGATCCAACGGCATCGAAGGCGTCGACGGCGCACGGTTATGGTGAGGAAAAGGACTTATCGGCGGTCCACTCGTCGTTGGCGTCGGCGCTGGCGTATTCTGAGTGCTCAGCGAAATGGAAGCTGGAGCTGCGAACGCCGGCTTCTTCGACCCCTCAGCATCTGGGACATAAATCTCGCCAAGCTCGCCAGGCGAAAATGTGAGGGTAGAACAGAACCCGTCGGAGGAAGTCATAAGCAGGGTCAGGCCGTCATTTGACCATGTCAAATCCGTAAAGGTCGCGCAGTGAAGATTGGAAACCACGCATAATGGGGTCGACTGCTGCGTATCATACAATAAAACCGAGTCCTGCGTGGCAACGGCATAAACCATGCGGTAAGGCAACTTGAAAGCCATAGTGGGGCCCGCACTGCTTGCCGCCGTCGCAATCTCCAGATCCTTCCTCTTTCTTGGTGAGGATGTTGGCCCGGTGTCGTTTGGATGGAGGAAAGGGGACTGCTCGTGCTTTGGTGTGGCGCAGTCTTCTGAGCCCGATACTGCGTCTGGTAGCATTGGGATGGAGCCTTCTGTTGACGAGGTGTCGATGGTGATATTTTGAGTCTTGCGGATACCTTCTCTGGTAGTGTAGAATACTGGCGAGCATTTGACGACAACAGATGGCTTTTTGTGGCCTGGTAGATGAGCGATAGGTGGCTTATTGATTCCTCCTCTTGTGTAGATATAGACAGTATTGATCAAGTCGTATTGAGGCTTGGCTCCCTCTGGAATATTTGGTTGCAGCACCGAGTACTGACCAGCTGGGGTGAGCAACAGACTGCCGTCTGGTGTGAAGGTCAGGCGGCGGAAGAACGATGTGAGGGTCTCATTGGCGTAAAGGCTGGCATTCTTTGCACCGAGGGAGTGGCCGGGCTTAGGCGATGCTTCCATCGGCATAACTGCTGGCAGCGGCATAGAAGGGGCTGGGGACGGCGAGCGGCGCATTCCAGAAGTGGTAGAGCCGAATGACGATCGCCGACTGTGGCTGATGGTGCTTGGTGGGTTCATCGCAAGCGTATCTGCTCGTGGTGTACTTGGTACTGATGGATTTGGTGACTCTATGCTGATGTAGGAGGACTCACTCTGTAGCTGTGGACGAGAGCCGATGTCCGTTGGTGCTGGCGATGAGACTCTACGTCCTGGCAAATCCATCTTTGCATGGTTTGCAATTCGCGATGGTCCTTGCTCCAGTGTGAAGTGTCCATCCTTCGACCTTAAACTGTAGATATGTACCGAGCGATCTGAAGATTGAGTTGCAACGTATTCGTTTCGTGGATCCCAAGTTACACCTTGGACGTAGTGACTGTGCTCGGCAATCTGTCGTATTAATGCGCCTAATCTTGTTAGTTATGCCCGATCCATTCTCGACGGAATCGCTAACCTGTTTGTGCGTTGTATATCCGCGCAACGTTGTCCATGCTGCCGATGATGAAGTAGATTCCGTCTGGGGACCATGCCAAATCATAAATCTCAGCTCCTGACGACCGGCACATATGCTTGACTCTCCAGGTCTCCTTGTCCTCCTGCGAGTCTTCGCCGTATGCTACAGATGGGTGATGCGATTCGGCGGGAACCCAAAGCAAAACATTTCCATCGTCGCCTGCCGAAGCTAACATCTCTCCTAGAGCAGAGTTAGACAAGTCAAGGAATGCAAAATAGGAAGGAAGGCATACCTTTGGGGCACCATCTCACAACATTGACTGCTTGGTTGTGTTTACTAAGAGTCGAGAGATACTCGACACTGCGATCCTCCCCATCTTCTTCAATTCTCCAGAGCTATTGCTTGTCAGTGATTGATCGTCGTCAATTTGTACGAAATGCTTACTCTGACGTTGTTGTCGCCTCCAGCTGTTGCTAGTCTCTTGCCATTTGGCTCGAAGTGTGCGGAATAGATTGGGGCGCTGGCATCATGCCAATTGACGATGAGAGGAACGCTCTTCATCGTACAATGCTTGGAGACCTTCTCTCAGCTCTACGCTGGTATGCAGAGGTAACTCGCTGGATGCCTGGCTTGTGCGGTTGTTGCGTTATCGTGTAAGCGGTTGCCGCGGAGTGCTCGAATTGAGAAGACGAGGCTGTCGCCTGGTGTAGGTCGAAGCTTCTCAGTTTCGATAGCTTTGGCGCTGGCAGCACTGTCGTGATGGTATCAAGTTGCAGGTTGTAAAGGACACGGTTCTATAAGAACAGTTCCAACGTAGTTATACAGAAGGATGGTTTGAAAGTCGAGATTTGCGGTTGTAAAGGCAGTAAGACATTATGGTTGTCACGGTCCGCGCCTATGGTACCCTGGGCGACTGGTGTTGATGCTTGGGTGAGGGATTGGCCCTTATCCAATCAGATCTGACACGAGCCAATCCGTTTGCGAACGAGTCGAAACAACTCCTTTACACTGACACCTGTCGCTCAAATCCGTGGACATCCATTCTGCTTCCGGTGCCCCTTTTTGTTGCCACGTATATTTGGAGTCTGGGCTCGCAGCACTGATGATTTCTGCTGCTTTGTTTGTGTTTTTTACGTTCAAGATAGCAACAAGCATGTCTTTTGTTCTCTATCGAGAATGTGGAAGCTTGGAGGAACTCCTTTCAATTGCTTTACGGACTTACACCGGTTGCAGGTCTGAGCTTCTGCTGGGGCGTTGTCGGCGTGGAGAAGTCCATATCAGAGTTGATGAGACCCAGAAGGTTCCCCTTCTCTTTTATGTTCCTGAGACGATTCAAACCCTACGAGAGTCGGTTGGCCGCACAACGAGACGACGAGAAACCGAGATGGAGACCTAGACTTTGCGCCAAAGACGCCATTCAGATTCATAGTTTGGTTAGGTACGATACATCATTCCATCTCTCTGTCACCAGAATGCAGCTGGATTGGATTACTGGCATGACTGAGTCTCAAAGACACCTCTATGCGTCCAGCCCTTGGCAAGACACTTTCACTGAATATCACATATAAACTCATAGAATACTTGCTTATTCTTTTGGACCGAATATCATCACAAGCTTGGGTTATAACTGTCATCCCACTGGTTGTTATCCTGTTATAAGAACGGCCACCTTGAGCTTTCAGATCTGTCAGATTGGATATACCTCACACGACCGGACAAACTCGTGGGCACCTTTCAAGGCCTATACGCCCGGACGTCGGCATGCCTCGTTATATCCATCCAGATCAATTGGCTCGTAGTCTGCTGGGAGGATGTCTCTCGTAGTCGCTGCTGACTGACATGCTTCGTCGGTCAAGATCTTGTTCAGGAGATACAACTGGGTATGATGTAGGTCCAAATGGAGCTGAGACTGTGAATATGGGTTGCTTTGAGCTACATATCTCTGTAAGCCTTCAACATTTCCAAGTCTTCACGGCTCGGTCAAAGACAAAAACTTTCTTTGCAACGGCCAATCGCATCAGAGAACCTCTCCTGTGGATATCCCACGGCGCTAGAACACATAATTCAAGATACGCTACATTGGTAGACGGCCGTGCTGCTTTGCTATGATTATAGTATTGAAGCAGTATTAGGTTGTTCGATCTGACAAGAGATTCATGCCTCAGAAGTCGCAGATATAAAGTCATGGTGACCTAGTTGACGCTATATAATAGGGGAGGTTTGTGTGATAGCGGCAAAGGCGGCGCCGATGACGCCGACACCCCTGCCCCAATGTGTAGCCTTGTAGGTTGGGTCACAGACGTCACCGCTCATAAACAAGTGCTTCCCTGCGAAGAAGAACCTGAAACTCCAATTGAACTCCCCTCTCATACACCCATATTCTCCTCTTCCCCTCACAGTAACCCCGCATCACCTCCTCCAACCACAGTCTTCACTTTGTTTCTGATCTCACCAATTCCATACCACACCACCTTAGGAGCGCCTCGCCAAGCATATAACGGCATAGTATAAGAGCCTCGGCATTGAAACACTCTATAACTATCTGCACTCTTCCATTGAGGCAGCTAAAAAATGAGCGGACTTCTACGTAAGACCTCAAGACTAGTTACACGCTCAAGATTCCAACAATACACACTCCCAGCACTCTACTTACGAAAGGCATCCACAATGAAGCACACCGTCCCAAAACTCAACGATCCATCGTTGTTAAAGACAGACGTCGCCTACATCAACGGCCAATGGGTCCCAGCAAAATCCGGAAAGACCTTTGAGGTCCACGGTAAGCCAACCTTCACTTTCCAGCCTTCAATTTTAATGATGCTAACCGGTTAACAGATCCAACATCCCACAAACTCATCGGCACCGTCCCCGAAATGTCCAAAGAAGACACCGAACTCGCCATCGACGCCGCAGCCCAAGCATTCAAGACCTTCAAGACCTGGACCGGCAGGGACAGGTCAAAGGTTCTTCGCAAGTGGTACGATTTGATGATTGAGAACCAATCCGATCTCGCGACCCTCATAACCTGGGAGAACGGCAAGCCGTTGGGAGACGCAAAGGGTGAGGCTTCCTACGCAGCGACTTTTTTGGAGTGGTTCTCGGAATCCGCACCTAGGATTGGTGGCCAGACTATCTCATCAAGCGTGCCCGGGAATAGGGTAGCGACGTATAAGGAGCCGATTGGTGTTGCGGGACTGATTACGCCATGGAATTTTCCGAGTGCTATGATTACGAGGAAGGCTGCGCCTGCTATTGCAGCGGGATGTACAGTTGTCGTTAAGGCGCCGGGTGAGACGCCTTTCTCTGCTCTTGCACTCGCTGAGTTGGCCGAGAGAGCGGGGATGCCAAAGGGTGTTTTTAACGTCGTGACGTCCATGGAGAACACACCGGAGTGTGGGACGACGTTGTGTGAGAGCAAGACTGTGAAGAAGATCTCTTTCACCGGCAGCACCGGTGTCGGAAAACTTTTGATGAAGCAGTCAGCATCCACCCTCAAGAAACTCTCCTTTGAGCTGGGCGGCAACAGTCCCTTTATTGTGTTTGATGACGCAGACCTCGATCTCGCCGTGGCTGGTGCTATTACCTCTAAATTCCGCTCCTCGGGCCAAACCTGCGTGTGTGCGAACAGGATATACGTCCAGAGTGGCATCTACGACAAGTTCGTGTCCGCTTTTGTTGAGAAAGTCGGGGCCTTCAAGCTAGGCGGTGGTTTTGAGGAGGGCGTCACGCACGGCCCGGTAATTCACTCACGGGCTATTGATAAGGTGGACCAGCATGTTCAGGATGCTGTTGAGAAGGGAGGAGAGGTTTTGCTGGGAGGTCAGAAGTTACATGACTTGGGACCAAACTTCTATGCTCCTACGGTTATTAGTGGGATGAATGCCGACATGGCTCTCGCTCACGAGGAAACGTTCGGACCGGTTGCTGGGTTCTTCAAGTTCGATTCTGAGGAGGAAGCCATTAAGTTGGCTAATGACGCGGACGTTGGTCTCGCCGGATACTTCTTCAGTGAGAATCTGAAGAGGGTTTTCCGTGTTGCGGAGGCACTTGAGGTTGGGATGGTGGGTGTTAATACGGGTCTCATCAGTGATCCCGCAGCACCATTCGGAGGAGTCAAGGAGTCCGGTTTCGGACGTGAAGGAGCAGATGGGTGGGAAGAGTTCGTCGTCACCAAGATGGTAACCTTCGGCGGCAACACGGTGCCGACCAAGGAGTAAGCTGACCGGGCGAGGTTGTGGATGGGGTGGAAAAGGGCTTGATACCATTTATTTGCGATGTGTGGGAGTGTGAAATATACAATCTTCCCCAGGCTTCTACTTGGCCAACCGGCTATGGAGTCGTGAAGCATGGCAGTTAATGATGACGCTCTCATACATTCTGAGTACAATTGGCTACTAACGCGTGTCGAAATTGAGTGTTACGAAGTCACTCGCTATGTACCGAAATAGCTATGTGCTAGAGAAATGGTCGTGCCGAGTTTAGCGAAGGCACACCTCATCACGGTTGTTCTCCTCCTCGCGGCAACAATCATTCATCATCAATAGACAAGTTCGCCTCATCGACTTTGAAATACCTCGCGGCTGTACCACTGTTATAACTCTCGCTCATATCTTAACGCCGCTTGGCGGCTAGAAGTGTGTGTAGAAGCCCAGAAGAAGGTGGTGAGAGCTTTCAACACTCCTTATTTCCCGGCGGCGCCAACTGGTTCGAAGACCGTCAGAAGACTTTGCACGATGTTTCAAATGTCTCAAATCGTTCTAATCATTTTGGTGCTTGGAATGTTACGATAATCCCTTTGCCAAGCTAGCAAATTAACTCTCTTCCTCAGGCGGCGCCTGCGTACTAGCAATCCAGCTCTCCATGTTCGCCTGCCCACCACTGATGTTCTTGCTTGGCTGGTCTCGGCGCTTGACAATCAGACACAGGACTCTACCATATATGGCGTACCCATCATATGTGGTCTTCATGGCCATCTTCTTCTTGTCGTCTGATGGCTCTAGCTCCTCGTTATCTGTGGTTGGTTTGGATTTGGATGGTGGTTGCGTGGCGAAGCCTGGAGATGATGGTGGGGATTGTGAGACGAATAATGAGTCCTCGCCATTGTCGTCTGCATCGGGTGAGGCTCGTGGTCGCTTTGACCGTGCTCGTGTAGACCGTCTCGGTGATGATGTTGAACCATTCGGATCTTGCGTCTCTACCAAATCATCATCGTCACCTCCCCCCATCTCCTCATGTGTAGGCTCTTCTTCTGCCGGTGCAGATGCGGTAGGTATAGAGTCCAGCGTCAAGCCCGCCATATCATCCTCCTCTTCCCTAGGTATCCCCGGCGCAGCATCAACATCCATCGCATTCTCCGCCGTGTTCCCAGTCAACGCATCGATACCCACCGCCCTCCTCTTCCCCGCCGGCTCCCTAAACGTCTTAATCCTCTTTAAAATAGCATGCCTAGTACTCGTTTCCGTCAGAAACACAGACACCTCGAAGTCCTCCTCGGTGACGACATCCCTGACACCTTTCTTTCTGCCTTTGCCTTTGCCCTTGATTTTTGAGCGTAAGACTTCTTCGCGGAGCTTGGGGAGGACGAGTGGTCGGACGGACTCGATGACGTTGTTTAGGATGTTGAGGCGGGGGTTGAGGAGCCAGGAGAGGAGGGAGGGTGTGTCGAGGTGGATGCGGACTTCGAGGACGGAGTAGGGTGTTATGCGGAGGTAGCGGCGGATGGGTGCCATGGTAAAAGTAGTAATGAAGCTTTCAAGGAGTAGAGATGCTGGTAATAGCTTGGTAAGAGATTGGTTGGTCGAGGAGCCTTTGTCTGAAGTGAGGTCTGATGCCGGAAACTGTACGAGTTGTCGGGTGTTTGAGGAATGAATTGGGCGTCAGCTGGCGTATTCAACAACAAAAATTTCAATCTTAAGATGATGCTGTGAAATCTTTGAGGTCTCTACACCTCTCCTTTTTTGCGAGTAGATTGGCTTATATTATAGGGAAATATAAAGCTCAATGTTCTCGTTGAAGTGACGGAGTTCAGCCTCGTCGTAACCTTGTTAGATAACCGACGAGGTTACCACGATACCGCGGATCGCACATGACGACAAAGCAACGACTTTTCAGTTTCTCCCACGGTACTTACGGCACTCCATAAAATCCTTTCTTGAGATACCTTCAAACCGACGATCTAATCACACAAATACCTATATCGAAGCTTGGGAGCTCGAGGTTTACGTCCGGAGCAGTATGACTGGTCTCAATGCTCATAAACATAGCACTTAGTGGAGCTGTGTCATAGGAGGAGACCCTGAATAGGTGCCACGCCCGGCGAGTTATCGTTCGCTCATTTGTCCTTTTGGCATTACGCGGATAACAGACCAACTTCAATTATTTTTCCATAGATCCTACTTATACATATACTTCTTCTTTCCCAGTATTTACTCTTCATTGGTTTTCTTGTGTTGCAATTATGGCTTCTTTAAGTGCTGTTCCAAGAAGAGCTGGAGCTCAATTGTACCAAGCATCGCACGTGAAAGAAGTTGCAAGACGAAGGATATCAACAGTGCAACTGGATCTGCGAAAAGGAGGTAAGCTCATTGCGCTCAACTATCGGATATCTAGCTCTAACAATCTTTAGACCGAGAACGAGTAGTCATCCTAGGCTCTGGATGGGCAGGCTTCACCTTCTGCCAACGCCTAGATAAAACGAAATACCAACCGGTCGTCGTCTCCCCACGATCATATTTCGTCTTTACACCCCTACTTGCATCAACAGCAGTCGGCACACTCGAATTCCGCAACGCAATTGAGTCCGTTCGTGGTCGCGGACGTGGTGACAATAAGATCGAGTACTTCCAAGGCTGGGGAGATAACATAGACTTTGGTCGCCAAATAATCACCGTAGAGGAGAATGCCACAGAGCCGCAGTCCACGGCTCCTTTACTAGGAGACCATGATTACTCATTAACGAGAAGACATAAAGGAGGGACATTCGACGTTGAATACGATAAGCTGGTTATCGCAGTAGGATGCTACTCGCAAACCTTCAACACACCCGGTGTAAAAGAGAACGCACTCTTCTTGAAAGACGTTGGCGATGCTCGCTCAATCCGCATGCGCATCTTAGATTGCTTTGAAAAGGCAGCACTGCCAAGCACACCCCAGTCTGTACGTCGCCAACTACTCCACTTCGCAGTGGTAGGTGGAGGACCAACGGGTGTCGAGTTCAGCGCTGAACTATTCGATCTCTGCAACGAGGACCTGCAGCGCCACTATCCTTCCTTAATCGGTTATGTCAGAATCACTATCTACGATGTCGCGCCGCAAATCTTGAGTATGTTCGACAAGTCGCTAAGCGAATACGCACTCAACCACTTCCAGCGCGATGGCATTGAGGTTCAGACCTCACATCACATTAACGAGCTGAGGCGTGGCTTACCGGCCAAAGAAGTAGGAAAAGAGGGCGAGGATTTCCTCCACGAAGGTTACACTCTTAACACCAAAGAAGATGGGGACATCGGTGTTGGTATGTGCGTGTGGTCAACCGGTTTAATGATGAATCCTTTCATTCGTAAGATGCTTGACTCGGATATTCCTTACCCAGCTGGTGCTATCTTGCCACCTAGCAAAGATAGATCGAACGCCGATGGAAATGGCTTCTCTCGTAAAGGTGCAGATATGTCGAATCCGGAGGCTGCAAGATGGCATCTCAACCGTCACCCGAAGATTGGCGCCTTGATGACGGACGAGAAGTTTCGTCTTCAGATTGTGTCAGGACCGGAACAGCCTACGTCTGATGAGAAGACCCAGACGACGCCAGTCGTAACAACAACAATCTCAAACGCCTTTGCACTCGGCGACGTCGCAATTCCTCCTACTGGCCCTCTTCCGGCTACTGCTCAGGTAGCCAGTCAGGAGGCCATCTGGCTAGCTAAACATCTGAATAAGAACTCTCTGAATCACCCTGGCACTCGTGGCTTCAGGTGGAGGAATTTAGGTATGATGGCATATCTTGGTGGGCGGAGGGGTATTATGCAGACGGGTACTGGAAGTGGTATTAGAGGATGGTTGGCGTGGGTTATTTGGAGAGGGGCATATCTTACCAAGACTATTTCGTGGAGGAATAAGGTGCTTATTCCTGTTTATTGGGCGATTAATTGGGTGTTTGGACGTGATATCTCGAGGTTCTAGATGAATTGGAAGGTGAAGAGGGGAGCACGGGTGCTGGTTCGATGTGGTGTAGATATTCCACGTAGTAGATGTGATGTGGTACGATTTTACCTCACCGTACAATTCTGTCCGGCGCTGATCTACCACACTTGATGAGTTGCTCTTTCTTGACCAAGTTCCGCTAACATCAACAATGCTGCCAAGCTGTCAAGCCACAGGTATTCTGGGGTTTTCTTGGCATTCCACCCACTAGCCACACCCATCGTCATTCGCCCCAGTCCCCGTTCTGGAATGGTCAGGAACATTTTGAGAAGCAACAGCACGAGCATGTGTCGCGTGTATAGCTGACAACCTTAGACACTCTGCACACGATCATTTCACGAATTGCATAGCCGGCGCATGCGTACTTGAATATTTGGGACGAACACAATGATTCAAGAGCAACTACGGCATATAGAACTTCAAGCTTGTCGGGCATAAACCAGTTAATCACGTAAGAACCCGTCGATGCGACCGAGATACGATTAGAAACAACCACGCCAACCAAATACCAAGAGCACAGCAACAATGCTCATCCTTCACCAAACTGGCACCCTCAAGGTCGGCGAAGTAATCCGCTACACAGTCACCTACACACCCTCCTTAGACCCGATCCTCCCTTCACCTCCTCAACTCTACCTCAAGATTCGCAACACCTCTGCTATAGCACTACGCGCTGCCTTTGTACATGGACCGTATACGCTGTATGTCTCTGCTGCGCCAGAGGGATATAGGACAGATGAGAAATGGAAAGGCATGAAGCAGTGGGGTGTCCCCGAGTTTGAGCTCAATGTTAAAGCGGGCGCGAGTTGGTCTGCGAGGCTGAATGTGCCGGAATCTGTACGCGGAGAAGCCGGGAGAGGGGATACGTCATACGACGACAGTGCTGCCGAGGCCGCTCCGATACAGGGCCAGGTTGTGGAAGGCAAAGGAGGGAATGATGAGGAGAACCCACATAGTGTGAGCTGGGTCATTGAGGTCGCGTCGCAGGTTGTATTCTCGACGAGCGCGGCTGTGCATTATGAGGTGTTGATTGGGAGGGGTGAGAAGAGCTTGAATCTGGGACTTGGGAGCGGGATTGGGGCCCTGAATATTAAGCCGAATCCTGTTAAGCCGGGGGAGGCGAAGGATCATACTGGGAAGGATGAGGCGGAGGGTGGACATCAGAGGCTGCATATGAAGGGTGTTTACTCGAGAGCGATTAAGCTGAAGGTTGAGGATACGGCTGCGCTATGGAATTGTCCGAAGTTGCCTGAGTGGGAAGATGAGGGAGCGGAGAGGTCGAAGACCTGGTCGAAGACCTGGGAACGAAAGTTGAACATGAGAAACAGCATGGAAGAAAGAGAACAACTTGAGAAAGAAAAGTCAGAGAGAGTACGTAAAAGGAAGCAGAAGAAGGTGCATCTTGTGGTTGTGACGCATGGTTTGCACAGTAATTTGGGAGCGGATATGCTGTACCTGAAAGAGAGTATAGATGGGGCGACACAAGAAGCGAAAGCGGAGGCGAAGAAACGACGAGCAGAAAGACGACAGGAGGAGAAAGAAAGAGCTGCTGTTGCGGGAAAATCAAATGATGAACAGCTTGAAGATAAGCGCACAGATGGAGTTGAGAACACGAAGCCGCCAGCCCAGCAAAAGGAAGGAGATCCTGTTGAGTCTGAAGACGAGGAGGAAGTAATCGTAAGAGGCTTCTCAGGCAATGCAGTACGGACAGAGAAAGGTATCAAATACCTTGGCAAGCGGCTAGCAAAGTATGTCCTCGCCATGACATATCCTGATCAGCCTTTCCGCTCTGTTGCCCGGACACCAGGCCAAATAGTGAGGACAGCTGTCAAGCGCGATAATAGGAAGGAGGAAGAACAGATCGGTGAACAAGCACATTCGCATAGCAGTATCCGTTCTGAACCGATTAGCGAGGACGACAAGAAACTTGCATACAAGATCACGAGTATAAGTTTTATAGCGCACTCACTAGGCGGCCTGACACAGACATATGCGGTGGCCTATATACAAAAGCACTCTCCCGACTTCTTTGATAAGATCAGAGGCGTAAACTTTATTACCTTGGCAACGCCTTTCCTGGGACTGAGCAACGAAAACCCGCTGTACGTCAAGTTTGCGTTGGACTTTGGGTTGGTTGGACGGACAGGCCAAGACTTAGGACTTACGTGGCGAGCACCTAACATTGCGCGTTCTGGCTGGGGCGCATTGGTTAGCGGTATTGGCGAAGGCGCTAAGCATAAAGCGGAGAGACCCCAGGACCCGGGATCGAAACCATTGCTGAGGATCCTACCGACTGGACCAGCACATGTTGCGCTGAAGAAGTTTAGGAATAGGACGGTGTACTCTAATGTGGTGAATGATGGGATTGTGCCTTTGAGGACGAGTTGTCTGCTGTTTCTGGATTGGCAGGGTTTGGGTAGAGTGGAGAAGGCTAGAAGAGAAAATGGAGTTGTGGGCACGATGGCGAACTGGGGATGGCAGGAGCTCACAGGGCAGAATAGTAGTGCGGCGGCGAGGAAGAAATGGATTGGAGAGATGGAGGGACAAGAAGCTGAGGATGCTAATCCAACCGTTTCGTCCGACGCAAATGGCGACGAGAATGGAGATGGTAGCAACACGCCAATAAGGCAGGGTAAGGGAGATGTGGTGCCTCAACCTCCGCGAGATGCTATCGACGCGGATACTGCCAGTATCAAGGATGTCAGACTTCCCGAATCTGTGCACTTCAAACAACAGAAGGATGATGGTGATGTGGCGTCGACGGCTACGACTAAAGGTCCTTTGGACACAATCATGGACTTCTTTACCCCTAAGCCATCGAAACCGGGTGGATCAAAGCAACGGAAGATTTACCAACGCAGTCAAACTATGAATTTTGACTCGTCTACCTCTTTGGCATCCTCACAGACCGAGTCAACCAACTCAGCTGGCACTGACGGGAAGCCCAAGGTCGCTGGAGCTCCTCCAGAAACGGAAGCTACAGCACCACCAAGAACCTCCTTCTTCGAAGCTGCTGGTGACCTCCTGGCACCGCCGCTACCACCACTCAGCTTCTTAGTAGATCCAAGCTCAAGACCAAGAGCAATCTTCCACGATCGTGTGTACCATCCTGAGGACATCCCAGCTCCGCCTCGACGCAAGAACTCGCCTCCACTCCCGCGTCGTCGCACAGAGAGCAGCGTGTCCAAGGACTCTTCGGCATCATCGGCATCCACTGACAGCGGTGCGTCTGTAGATACACTCAAAGGCTTACGAAGCGGCACATTCGAAGATGAGACCTCAGGCCTCAAAGTCGAAGAGAAGATCGCAAGAGCCTATCATCGCGATCTCTCCTGGCGAAAGGTATTGGTCAGACTGCAACCTGATGCGCACAACAACATCATCGTGCGCAGAAAATTCGCTAATGCTTACGGATGGCCAGTCGTCAAGCATCTTTGTGATACGCACTTCTCTGACTTCGAAGTTTCGAGAGTACCAGATTACCAGGAAACAAATGAGGAGAAGGCTACGGCTGCAAATGAAGCTCCGACCGCGCATGGAAGAGAAGTCAACTATGAAGCTGGGCAGAGAGGAGATGGTGAGCAGGAGCCGGCTGAACATCAGTTCTTGAACCCAGCATATAGACGAAGCACTAGTGGCCAGCAGCCGAGAGATACCTCTGCTGTTGAGCAAAAATCTCCTGCTCTTGGTCTACCTTCTAATCTGAAGGTCGACAAAGGGAGACAGCCCTCGCAAAGGACAAGGACGATGGACTCGCAACAATGGTCAGACAACGACTTTATGGACTCAGACAACGAGAGCGAGTTCGATCCAGCAACGGGTAGCCCACTGGCTAGACCGCTGCTGCTGCATACGGCGAGTAATCCGAATATCAGGCAGGATGGGCAAGGATGGAATTGGACAGAGAAGATCGTTGGTAAAGGCGCCACGCATCCCAACGGTCAGAGGACGAATTCCCGACGCTCGGGGTCCGGTCCTAGGCCGACTCTGAATCCTGCGGTTGGCAGGCTGAAGTCAGAGAGTCACATTAGAGGTGATTCGATGGAGTTTAGTCTGCCGACGCCGATGGATGATGATGGGGAGTTGACCCCTACGCAGAGTAATGTCGATCCGAATGCGTTTCAGAAACATGGAAAGGTGGTGGGAGAGCCTGAGCTGGAATTGGTTACTAATCAGGGGGAGGCCGATGGCCATCTAGGATTGGGGATTGTGCCGGTTAAAGATGCGGATGGTGGCTATGTGGAGAGGGTGGCTAGGCTTAGTGTTGGTGGTGGTCCACCGGTAACCTTGGGCAGAGGTGATGAGGTGGAAATTCATGAGCGAAAGTAACTCAGGCTGCAGAGTAAAGATCTGTCGACGGCCGGGGTCGGAAATTGGGGTCGCAGGAAAGGCCGCTAGCTTGGTCGCCTGGGGCATCAAGCTTAGTCGCCTGAGGCATTAAATTTCACAGCATAAAAACTCTGCCTTTCCTGTACCGTATGGAGTCGTACCTGGACTAAAACCCAGGGTAGGGCGGCAACCAAGATATCCCAAGCCCTCATTTTCGCTTGGCTCCACAACTCCATCGCAATCCCCAACACTCCACTTTGCACACTCCACCTTGGAATGTTCTCTGCTTCCGTCATGCTTCCGTCACTCGGTCATCTCCTCAGCCTCCACACCCCATGCACAATTGCTTCCCTACCCACATACCGCCTCTCATTATGGACACCTAGCTGTGCCAAAGCTGGCCAAGCTCGACTCTTGAAACGCCCAAATGCGAAGAGCAGCGTGGGATTTCGCCCGCATATGTCATCTTTCCTCCTGTTTTAGTTTCGTGCCTGGTGACCGCCTCGGCTGCCAGGAGACAGGGATAAGCATGCCGCTTTTTCTCCTTACCCAGAGATACGGAGTACGGACGGCCGATGATGAGCTGCGGGAACGCTGGCGGCCTGGCATACGTAGCCTTGTGGTAATGAGGAAATATGTAATCTGATTTTCGGGCGTGCCATGTTTTCAGCTAGAGCGGAGATGGGTACACATAAATAAGTATGACTGTTGCCCTCATTTCGTAATCTCTTCCTTCTAGAAATATATCAAACCAAGCTCCACGCAAGTCCTCAAATCTCAAGGCCGAAACATCCCTTTTTTTTGACGTCGACTATATCTATCACACGTCTACCATCTTCTCATCTCGATCTATCACTCTCAGATACATCGTCCATCACCACTAACACCCTCGCCAAACTACCACGTCCACCAACAAACAACCTTCAAAATGCCAGCCCAGCACCGCCCAAACAACCTCCCACCTTGCCCAGGTCCACCTCCTTCCCGCCCTCTTCCGCCACTTCCAAAGTAGCGGCCGATGATCTCTTGAAGAAGTTCTACCAACGTAACTACGGTTTACACACTCTGAGTTAGCCTTCTAAGCTTCTCACTGGCATATTCGTTTGGGCCCGCATGAAAGCCCCGGCTTCGGTTCCGGGCAACATTCGCTACAACGATGCCTATCAATCAGCAAAGCACACTCGCTCAGAGCTTTCCTTCGGAGCATTTGAACAACGCATTGTTTTGGAGTCAGCGTCAGCTTCAGCGTCAGCTTTCTGGGCTTCAACTCGCTGTCGGCATTTCCGATTTCCTGGTTTCATCGCAACCTTGCACAGAACCCCTGTCTTCAATCTTCAAGCCGCGCCGCATGACCGTCAGGCGACGCCAATCCGACCACACCTTCTCACTGAACCATGTGTGCGACAAGGCAATATACGAGAAGTCCGTGGCTGAGGTCGCAATGCTCCGGGTTCCTGCGCCAGGCTCATTCGCTGCTGTACACTCACCGTGGAGGTCAGATAGCTACAGCTCCTTGGCCTGAGACTGTCTTAACGCTTTTGCTCCTCTGCCCTCAATTAAACACCCACACACCTACGACAAACCAAGAAAGGTTTCTTGGCTTCAATGACATAATACCTACCTAATACTCCGAGCGCATCGGCTTAATACCATGCCGCCACTACAAGATGCGTCTCAATCACGATCACGAAAATGACATCTCAGGATGGCCTGATGGCAGCCTGCAACACCACGCTGCTACCTTGTTTACAATCCTATCACACAAACCTACTTCGTCCTCATGCCCACTTTGGACTCAACACGAGTCGAATAGACCCATTTAATACACCGGCAGAGTGGCCTCAAGGGGACTTCCACTTCATGCACTACTATATCGCGATGCGCGAGTTTACGAAGCGAATCTGAATTATGAAAGGGTCGTGCCAAGCTGGAACTGGACGACGAGGGAACGGAGAATACCGTGTACTACATATCTATCACTGCCATACCTAAGCATAATACATCGCACGAACATCTATTTGTCCTTGCTTATCATCTGCATCGTGTCTACTTACTATTTTTGCCGTGCATGTCAACTGTTTTCAGCTTCATCGGTTGCGGAAGTTCCCTTCGCCCTGCGCACGGACAACCGGATGCCGAGGCGATCGAGTGATCAATCATCGTGCAAGCCTCACCACTTTCTTCTCAAAAGTTTCGTTTTGCATATTAATCTTATTTAACTACTCATTTCTTGTCTATTCATACATCATCAAAACGTACGAGTAAAGTGCTTTAGCCGACAGAGCAGATTCGACACATGGCAATCGACTCATGCACACATCTTGGAATGATACATGCAAGTATGTCGTGCATATCCCTGTGGACACGAAGTTTCGGATAGAGGTTGGAACGATGGCATGCATTTCTCTCACCGTCCAATGCACTTCAAATCAATTCTTATCATCCCTCGTTTATCCTAAGACTACATAGAAGGACAAGATCAGGAGCACGACTTATTGTCGTAATGCCGCGAGGCCCTTGCTTGGCCACCCACTATGTTACTAGCCAAGAGGTTTTATTAAAGTGAGTGCTGCGTACTACGATACTTGGCGACGAGGATTGCATCAGGCTTTGGATGAAGGCCACGACAGCAGATGCGGTATTGGGCTTGTTATCGACTTGATCCTGCGTGTTTGGTGTCGTGAAACGTCCAGCTGGGGAAGCGCCGCGAAGGGAAATAAATGAGAGTTAGTTTCAGAGAGATCTGGTGCGTCATTGCCTGACCGCCGGCAAGCAGCTAAATACTCCTCGCCAACCAAGCTGCAATGAAATTATGGCGCAAGCGCTACAGACGTGGAAAGCATCATCAAACATACGACCTATTGTACTGTGTAGGAGGATAACAATCTCATTATCTCGGAGCAACATCCTCCTTGTCGGTTGATCAATGGATTGTCGTGAGGTTGGCAGGCGTTCCTGATGATCATGGCGCTGTTGGGAATAGGAGAATGCATTCCTATTGACGAGCTTTCTTTCGTGGATTGAGTCTTGGGCTTTACTTGGAGGGGTGAGGCTACAGATCATATCAGGAAAGGTAGTGCATTATGCGGGTGAAGGGTGAAACGGGGAGATTGTGAGTCACGTTAGCTGCGTATTGAGGGCACGAGGAGGAAACATGATAACGGTAAGAGAGAAAGATGGGGGCCGAATTGTCGGAGATGTTCCTACCGATAGGGGTGCGGGATTTACCTCTTTTTTAGCATTAATGGCAAAATGAACGTAAACCAGGCAAATTGCTGTGGACGATGATAATGACATGTCAGTTAAAATGGCCTTCACAGCACCTGTTTCTACCATTTTAAGCTTAGCGCCAGAAATTAGGAGACATACTAAACTTAAAGTAGTAATTTAGCCGTGCAGCTATGTCTATGTGGTCAATTCTGTCCGTCCAAAAAATAATTTATAGGCGTCTGTCATAATTAATCAAGTGGAAGCACGACATACAAGGTGACAATGCACAGCCCTAGCGAGGTATATTTCATCCTTCTGGAATACTTGCGGATGGAGGGGATGTTAAAGAGGATGATATGAGAAGTGACAGCTATGCTACCACAGAACATGTAGAAATCGACGGCGCCGCTTTATAGAATGCTTCTCTTCTGTTAATTAGCGCATTTCTTTTCACCTAGTTTAGAAGTATCAATAATGAAGTACTTCATTTAGCGAGATGAACGATTGTGCGGCACAATGCCATTGTACTACAGAGTGTGCAAATGCGCCGGAGAAATAAAACTCCAGCACAGCTCCGGCGCGTCATGTAACCGCGACTTTTTGGAGCTGCGTGGATGCTCGGACAACTGAAGTATCGAGTAAACACCACGGCCTAGAACAACCAATTTGTCGAGCCCTCCTGCGTGTCCCTTACTATACACATACCCAAGAGTTAGATCAGCGCAAATACCGTTTCGAAGCGGCTGGATTACAACGATGGTCCTTGAATTCCACGTCTACGGCCCGGGCTTCAGTCTTCCCTCAATCGACGCACAATGCCTAGCAACAATCGCATACGTCTCCCAATGCGTTCCACGGGACCAATGGAGACTCATTGCCTCGAGCGCAGAGCTGAATCCTACTGGTGAACTGCCGGCGCTGAATAATGGAGGTGTGTGGGTTGGTGGACGGAGCAATATCATTGACTACCTTGGGCAATTAGACGAGAGTTGGAAGCTGGATAGGGACTTGGAGGGCGAGGAGAAGGCGGATGTTGTTGCGTATGTGGTTCCCATATCTTTCTTGCCCTCTCTCATGGTGCGACGCTGAAGGATTGCGAGGTTGAGGAAAGAGACTAACCAGTTGACGCAGGTTCTCAAGCTTCATCGAAAGTAAAGGACAAGAGTTACTTGACCTTTCATTATACGTTTCATCAGAGAACTACAACGCCATCACCCGTCCCATGCACCGCACACTCTCCTTATTCCCCCTAAGCTGGATAAAACCCCACCAGCTCCGTGCCGCTGCGAAGCTGCGCACCTCACACCTCGGCCTCTCGAGTCTTGACATCGACTCCGATCCCGTAGAGGAGAAACAACCCGACTTGGTCCAGATCCCTGAATCACTCAAGCGCGCCACCTCAAACCCATTCTCCATATTATCTTCAGTCGAGTCCACTGCCCAAATTAGGCTGCATGGCCTAGCGAGGGATTTTCTGAAGCCGTTACAGGACTTAAGGGGACAGGAGAGGTTTTTGGTGGGGGATAAGGCAACGTCGTTAGATTGCTTGGCGACGGCGTATTTGTCACTTATGCTCTTCCCTGACCTCCCATCGCCGTGGCTCGCGAAGACGATAAGGGGGGAGTTTCAAATGCTCGGCGCATTCGTGCACGACACCACGAGGTTATTCTTCGGAGGACCGGTAACGTTACAAGATGCTGGATTAGGAGAGATGAGTACTGGGGAGAAGGAGAGGTCACAGAGAACTAGAGGCAAAGACAATTTGCCATGGCAGGCACCAGAAGCTGGAGGACTGCTGGAGGTGGCGAAGGCGGTGGGCTCCCACGTTGCAGAATCGTTGCCGGTTATAAGCGATGTCCTGAGGGCAAAGAGGGTACAAACCGCGCTGGAAGAACAAGCAGAAGCCGACCCAGACCACGTGGAGGAATACGCATTGCAATCCCTGGCCGCCCGCCAATTCTCCAAGGAGATCTTCTGGTCCGTCGGCTCCGTCGTTCTCGGACTAGGTTTCTTCACTGCTTTCGTGATTAATCAGGGTGTGTTGGGCGGTATAATGGGAAATATCAAGACGAGGGTGAAGCAGCAGGAGGAAGCGGAGGGAGGGTTTAGTTGGGATGCGGATCCGGGTGAGAGTGTGGAGCCGGGATTGGCGAATTTGGCCAGCCAGATGGATTTCCTTGGTGATTTGCAGTTTGTACAGCCGCAAGTGACGGGGGTTGAGGGGGACGTTGTGCCTGATAGGACTCTATAGCGTTAGAGGTAGGGAATAGAACAGAAACTGCTGAAAACGCTTCTGGTCTGAAATCATTATGGCAATCTGTTGGCGAGCAAGACGGTGTGGCCTTACAAAGTGACGGCTGCTAATCGCTTGCAAAAGGCGAGATTAAGGACGGGTGAGCTTTGTAGTATAGCAGAAGCTCTCCTCAAATGGCATGGTATTATAGTTGATCTCTTCGGGTGAAAGTCACCCTAGTATCGCAACCATTAATGGGGTACTGATTGTTCTAACTTTCCTATTATCTCGCGCCTCCCTCCATGAGGCGTTGGTAGAGGCCATCGCATGGTGTGAAACCCAGATTCGGTATGAAGCTACAGATCCTGTACACAAGATAGACGTCGGCAAGGCCAAGCAAGACACTGCTGTTGACTTCACCGGATCAGCAGGATGCTTCCCAATTAGGCATGAAGCAATGCAGTGGCCTGAGCGGCCCTGGTCAACCAGTTTTGTGCATTCCAGATACAAACCCACAAAGTTGTCCACCAACTTCTTTATTCCATTGTCCACTTCCTTCGTCATTCCGCCGTCCTTCTCCAAGCTGCGCCCCATAAAGCACACCTTCAATCCTGCCACTTTTGGTGGGGCGTCCAGATCCGCGACCTTCTCCACTTCTTCGACTTGGCCTTCATCTTTGACTGTCATCTCGGCCTGCTTCAGTGCAGTAGCAACAGCATTGTCAATGACCATTTCCTCGCCAATGATCAACTGGCCAGATGGGTTACCTGAAGGGATGAAGTCGCCATCAGGCTCTTGGGAAAAGTCAGATTGAGGGACAAGCTATCTTCGACGGTGAGGGGGCGTCTTTTTGCTCTGTGTCCGGCGTCGGCGTCAGAAGACTCTCCCTCAGACTCTTCGATAACATGACCAGCTGAATAGCGTGAGCTGACTAGCTCATGAGACCCTGGGTCCTACCGTTGCCAAAACGAAGCATGTGCTCCCAAATGTTGGCAAGACGATCCTCCTCCATATCATCGTCTTCACTTTCGTCTGTCAACCTGTTGATCTCATCTTTGAGATTCTTGACCTTGGCGTTCTTCGCTTTATTCTCCGCCCTCAACCAGTCAATCTCATTGCTGAGATTCTCGAAATCGATCTTCTTCTAGTCAAGCGCAGTCCAAAGGTCGTTAATCGCGTCCACGGAGGCGAGCCACTCGGCAGCTTTTTGGTCATTGAATATCTCAAGACTCCAGATGCGAAGTCGGAGCTGATCCACTTCCAGGTCGAGAATGTGGATCTCATTATCAAGCTCATCCCGTTCTTCTGTCAGGCCATCTATCACTCCAGTCGGATATGCTCCTTCATTGAGAAGTTCTGCATACATGCCCTCGAACCGATCAATCAAGGCAGCGTTCTTCTTGTCAGCTCTTCTGCAGAGCCTTTTCGTCTGACGCATGTCCTTCCAGAGAGTCCGATACTGTCCGAGGATGTTGTCCATCCGCTGATGGAGAGACGTAATCTGACCAGTGCAGAAAAAGGATGCTGAAATGTGGACGCTATCCCATTTGAACTCCGGCAAGAGGTCACCCACAAGACTTGTCGCCGTGTTGGGGCCGCGCTCAAGGCGAAAAACGATTGGGACAACCATCCAATTGGCGACGACGAAAGCCCAAGCGGAGACGAGTTGGGGAAAGTAAAACACAAAGCAAGCCGTCAATATGAGAGGCAGCTGAGGACTGCTGGGATTCAGAAGAGGAAAGCCGCGGCGACCAAACAGAACTCCTCGAAAAGAGCCCTCCAGCGGTGAGAGAGAAGATGTATCAGGAAATGGAGCAGTTTGTTTTGGCTGCCCAATAGAAGCAGTCGATATTAGAGTTAAAATCATGGACCAAAGCGTGATCTTCAAACGCCACCTTACTCGTCGTCCTCAGCAAGCTCATCTTGCGACCCAACACCATCTTCATGTCCATCAAGGTCATTCTCCCCACGATCCGTACCATTCACCTGACTCGTCCCCGTTTCCCTCCTCGGCTCCAACGCCTTCTCCCCCAAATACGCACCATCCCATTTCTTCCCACAACTCGGACACGCAACCTCATTCCTCCTCTGTCTCCAGAACGGCCTCGCACAAATCTCGTGCAGCCTCACATTACACATCACATCCGTACACCTCTGCCCCACCGTCACGACATTCTTACACGCCACACAGTTCTTAATGTGCTGCCACTCGCCCTCCGCATCAGGGTCGTTGTACGTCGCTACCAGCCAGCCCTTTAACTCCATCAATGCGCGCGGCGACAGGGTATAGAGGCCACGGGCGCTGCGCTCTAGCCAGCCTCCCTCCGTGAGCGACTGCATGAGTTCTTCGGCTTGGGAGCTGGTTAGGCCGTTGTCGGCGGACAGTGCGCTGCGTCGGCGGTCTTGGATGGTGGGTTTGGCGAGTTTGATCGCCTCCATGGAACTCAAGCCCATAACCTCTTTTCTCTGTGTGTTATTTGTTTCGAACATGAAATCTAGCACCCTCTTCACAAACGCCAACTCATCCGGGGTTCTCGTCGTCGCGAGCTGGGTCATGGCATCACTCGCTCCATTTACGATCGCATACCAGCGCTCCTTCGTAACCTGATGTTGCGCAGATCTTATTTCGTAGTCGAAGGGTGAGATGGCTGCTGATGCGGCGGATACATAGTTGTCGAGGTCGGAGACGGTGATGGTTTCGTAAGGGATCTCGACGCCTTCGTGGGCAGAGAGGATGGCGGCGAGAATGGGTTGGGCGGTGAGGAAGGTGAGGGTGCCGCGGGAGAGGAGGGCTTGGAGGAAGGCGCGGTTGGTGTCGTCGTAGTTGTTGGCCATGGTGAGGGCAGCTCAATAGATCAGGACGAGGTTTGAGATTGTTGGTCTGTTGGGCCGATGTCGATAACCCTTTGCGCAGTGTGTCGGATTTGAGGTTATCGCTGTTTGCACAAACTCCGAAGTTGTCGCTACGATTTTGAGGTTACGCTGAGATCAGACTTCGATATTTGCTAAGATCGCATATATCGCTCGTATTGATCAACTGTAGGATGGCGAAAACGAAGGTGGTGCTAAGTGGTGTTGATATCGTTTGTTACAGCCTCATCAATCGCGCCTCTGTTTGTGGGAGACGCGCGCCGCAATCCAAACGAAGCGCGCATTCACCTGACCTGTCAAAGTGGCACCCGCACTCGGATGCATTTTATTTCGTCGCCTTCCCACCGTATCAATCCCACCACCGCTCCGTCCACCAAACGCTCCCGCCACATTAACGCCTCGCCACCTCATCAATGCGAAGGAATGAGCCACCACCGTACTTGTATATGCAAAATGCAAAATATAACTCCCTCGGGTGGGCTTGAACCACCAACCTCTCGATTAACAGTCGAACGCGCTAGCCAATTGCGCCACGAGGGATGTTTGATGGTTGAGCGGAACAAAATCAATTTCAGTAGCTTATAGGAAAGTTGGGTTGCCCTTTTTGATGGTGGTTGCTTCTTGATCTGGAGGATTTGAGAGGAAAGGCGACGAAGATGATGAACACTGACAAGTGCCAGGATGACACAAGTCACGGTTGGCAGTGATGCATTGCGGTCTCCCTTGATGTGCTTTTTATACCACCGGAATGCTGATTTAATGAAGCATATTTCGATTGATTTGGTATGCTGGACTGCCAAAGTAGGAGCTACATCCCACAGCTAGAATGGTTTAACAGGAAACTTTGCCTCAATCGTCAAATCCGTACGATCCATACACAAATTTACCCTCACTCCAAAAGATCCATATGCCAGAGTGTTCAACGGAAGTTTATACTACAATATTTTCATTGGCTAAGTAGCACTCGGGTCTAGCTAACATCGTCCTCCTGATACCATAGCACCTTGAATTTTGACTTTTCTGATCTGCGAACAAAGTGGCATCAATACTCCCCAATAAGTTGTGATTTATCGGCTGACGATGGCCCAAGAAAGCCTGGGTATATGTGGCGAATTAGCGTCGCAAGTGTGTGCTCTATGATTGTGCGTCGGTCCTGTAGAACAGGCTTCCTGAGATCCGGCCCGCTTTCAATCTTTACCCCATAATAGTAACAATCCCGAAGCTCGGCGGTCTCTGCCCGCCCTTCCTCCTATAAAAGATCGATACCTCCCTCCTCGGGCCCTCCCTCATCTCCGCTGTCCCTTCCTCCTCAGGCCTATCGGTATCCGAATACACACTGAGCGATTCATTATTCTGAACCGTCTCTCCGACCCTTCTGCTAGTATTCGTGTGCAATTTCCTAAAGATATCCTGACTCTGAAATACTTTTGGTCTGGGGTGAATGCGCCTTGCACGGCGCTTGGTAGGACCGGTCGATGCAAAAGTTTTCATTGATGGGAGTTCGCCGAGGGAGTCCGAGTCGGAGGTTGCGATGGAAGAGGTGAGGCTAGGGACTGGAGAGGTCTCTGACAGGAACTTAGTATATGTCCGATCTTGGGCGAGTGATAGGAGGGCCCATACCTGCACTATCGATCCCATCGCGAGAATAAACAGAGCTCATTGGTTTGACTGTCAGTGACATATGAGCCTCCCTTCTCCCTCTGGCAGAATCCTTCTTCCACCTCGGCGTTGTCACCATTGAATAGCTAGCTGCCATACTCCTCGGTGGAGATGACATATTGGTACTCACGTCGGAGGAGGTCCTAGAGTCGTTACCGTCCTCGGTTTTGCCCACAAGGAATCGTCTCCTAAGAGTGTTGATCTCCACGATTTTCTCCCTGTCTGCGCGGGTCCAGCTCGAAGGAGCACCGCTGAGAGCGTCAACTGCGGCATGGGTTGGGACGTGGTGGTAGCGTGGTTTGCTGGCGGAGATGCTTTCGCGCTTCTTTCCTTTGCTTCGTCGTTTCTCAGCTTTCTTGCTGGACGGGGCGAAGCGGGAGAAGAGGCTCATGGTGTGCGGTGATGGTGTGGGAGAGTAGTGGGAAATGGTTAACAGCGACGAAACGCCCAGTGTGCTGAAGATAGGGCCGAAGAACGAGAAAGAGCTTGATAGAACCCAAAAACGCACTTTGCCCAAAATCGACTTGTGGATGGCCCAATTGAGTGTTGTACAGTGAGGACTTGAGAGACGCCCAAGCACTCTGAGGGAGTGTTGGTGGTTGAAAGCTGGCCCTTGGCGTGACGAAAGAGAAGCAGCAACCTCGAACTAGGCACGGAAACAACGATGATGGTCCTTGCTGCTGGTCGTATCTCCTCCCCAGGCGCTCGAGGTTGGGATGGGAGGCTGGAAGGTGTTGGCGTCGCCGTGCCTTCCCAAATCGTCAACAACAACAGCCGCCGCAATCGCCAAGCACCGACGGGTTAACACTTTGGTCCGTTTCAAGGAACGGCTCGAGGTCTCCGCAATTGTTATTGTGTCTAACTGATCGACGCCAACCGGTTTCTAAAATAGTTTGTATATATCCAACAGCTAAACTGCTCGTCGAAATAAGCTAAGGCATGGCGGCTGCCCATAGTCCCGCGCCGCTTGGGAGGGAGAAAGGAGTCCATATTTATCATATTTGGGAAAGCACAATTCTCACTTGAAAGTTATGCATATCTTGGTCGTCTTCAGCTCTGCGCACAGCAATATAGCTGTAACGACCTGAAAGTTAACGACTTGTCTTCAGTAAGCGTGGCATGGTCTCAAAATGGGCAAGGAGAAACATCCGGGTGGTACTCGACCGAATTGTGTTACACCGAGCCTGAAACAGCAAGGAAGCTCTTGTGCCATGTTGAACAGGTAGACGACGAGGAATTGACTAGAAGAAAGCTATGGTTGAAGAGACTATATTGGAAGAAGAGTCAAAACATAGGGGCGCAAGGTTGACCGGTTCGTTTAAAGATGCAAAACGGAGAAAACCGAAATTGGTACTTACAACTTACATTCTGGAGAGTACGGAGATGAGTGGAAGGCTCAAGCGAGCGAAGTCGGACAGCAGTCTAGGTACCAGGGAGTACAGCCACCACGCGGAAACTCAGTTGCGGATGAAACGTTCATGGCCGCTTGTTGCCCAAAAGCTAGAAATACTTGTGCTCCTAAGAAGATGCAATTCTGGGAAGCAGTTAGCAAGCTGCAATAATCCATTGTCGTAAGATCCACGTGACCACTGGCCCATTGTGTTGGACAAAAAAAAAGCCGAGGCATTTCTGATAGCTTGTTGCCTTGATGGATAGGCCCAAGCGCTAGATGACAAGCTGAAACGCAACGAGGGACCTTTTAAGGTGCTTTCAGCTGGAGCTGTGATGATCATGACAGCTAGGTCTCCTGTTTAAAGCCAGTAGCAAAAAGGAAACAGACTAAAAATATACATGCCGCACCCACATCTGTCCAAACCTTAAATAATGATCCAGGCATCACAGCCTCGTCCCCCACCAGCTCCTTCGGCGCGCCCTAAAAGTGCTCTGCAGCCGTTGTCAATGCCAGAAATAGCAGTATTATGTCAGCACTGGAGTTTTGACCATCTCATGAACCCTGAAGTGACGCTGCCACCAGAATCATAGCCCACACTGTGCACTATCGACATAAGACCCGATTGATGCGCACCTGTTTCCAGAACGCAGAAAATTCTGTCTCTGCTTGGTAGCGCGTTATGAAAAGTCAGTAATTGGAATTAAAAAGGCACGCTCCTTGGGTGCGGTTGCAAAGTTTGAAACTGTCAAGTCGCATCATCACCGCCAGATCAAACATTCCCTAGCTTCCGCGTTCTCCACACTGCTGGGTCCCTCGGGTGGCTGGTTGGCGTGTCTGGGTCGTCTTCCGTGCTATCTATGGAATTACGTGACGCAGATAAGCGCGCTCCAGCTGCCCAGCCTTACTATTCTAGGACTAGCTTGAGGCTGCTGCAACTTTCCCGCATCCACTTGCACGCAAACGCATCGATACCCTACCACTTGAAGACCACTGACAACCGCGATATCATCCGAAACAACAACATTGAAGTATTTATGTCATTGCTGTCGCGAGCACACACCAAGTTGCCTCGCATAACCGCGCTTAAGACACGTCAGTGCACCGACACCTCATTGCGCGCCAACAACGCGAAAGAGGCGACACCGTGGCGTCGTTAACCTTGCAGTCGTCTTCGTCGGAGTCACTGCCAGACGACGATATTTCCGCAGACCTTGTGAGCGGCTTGGCCGAGGAGGAAGCAAGCGAACTACAATCTTCGATCATGGCACAAGCGGTGCCTAACGCGGCCTGCGAGAGGAAGCGCGTCAAGGTGTACGAGTTGCGCCACAATGATTGGTTTGACCGTGGAACAGGGTTTTGCTACGCATCGGTAAGTAATGGCAACCTGTGTTGTTTGGCGCGAATTACGATTGTTTCTTGTGCTATCAAGCTCGTTTCGACAACTGTGCTGACTCGCGCGAATGTAGGACGTCAACGATAATACTGATGGCGAACCACGCATGGTGGTCGAGGCGGAGGATGCGAACGACAGGAGATTGTTGGAAACATTGATTTTGAAGCAAAGCGGATTTGCCAAACAACAGGACACGTTGATAATATGGACGGAACCAGCGACCGGAGTGGATATGGCACTGAGTTTCCAGGAGGCCGAAGGATGCTCATCGATATGGAAATTCATCAAGTCATTCGACCTAGCACTAGGCGACGGCGCCCAAGGAAATGTAATCGACGATATTCAGGCCGACATTTACAACCAGAACATGGTTAGACTGCCGGAACCGAAACTTGCCAACTTGAAGGAGATCGACGACGAGATGCGCAATCAAAGCAACACGCAAGTAGGACGCGATGCGCTGGCGAAGTATGTCATCCACGAGGAGTACATTCAAAAGCTTGTGCCACTTGTAGGGGACGCTGAAGATTTAGAATCGCTTTCGGACCTTCACAGACTTTGCAACATCATGAAGACATTGATATTGCTCAATGACAACGACATTATCGAATTCGCGATGAGCGATGCAGTTATCGAGGGGGTTGTTGGTGCTTTGGAATATGATCCTGACTTTCCAAGTCACAAGACCAACCATAGACAATGGCTTTCAGACAAGTCGCGATACAAAGAGGTTGTTCGTATTGGTGACGACGTTATCCGCCAGAAAATCCACCACACATACCGCCTGCAGTACCTCAAGGACGTGGTTCTCGCTCGAATTTTAGATGATCCCACATTTTCGATACTCAACTCGCTCATCTTCTACTATCAGGTCGACATCTTGAACTACATACAAGGAAATACGGCGTTCTTGAAGGAGTTGTTCGCCATTTTTAGCCCACAAGAAACAGATCAGAAGCGTAAGAAGGACGCAGTTCTCTTCATCCAGCAGTGTTGCGCCATCGCAAAGAACTTGCAGGCGCAGGCGAGAAATACTCTCTATAACAACCTCCTCAGCCACGGCCTTCTTTCTGTCATCAACTTCGCTCTTCGCCACGGCGATGTCGCAGTTCGTGTAGGCGCAACCGATGTGCTCGTGTCAGTTATCGATCACGACCCCCAGATGATCAGACAAACAATCTTCCGCCAAATCAGCGAAAAGCAGACTCCGCTCACAGACTCCTTGATCGATCTTCTTCTGGTGGAGATTGACCTCGGCGTGAAGGCACAAGTCGCGGACGCAATCAAGGTTCTCCTTGATGCGGGAACAGCACCATTGATGGTTCAGCAAGACCAATATTCAAGGCAACTTGAGATGGCGAAGTTGAGATCACAGCCTGACCCACAGCAAGACATGTTTCTCGCCAATTTCTATGAAAACTCGGCGAGGAGGCTCTTCAGCCCACTAGCACAGCTCGCGGATAGGGAGGACATGAGCCTTAACTTTCAACAAGTGGCCTTGTTCGAGCATTTGATCGAGATATTATGGTTCTTCATCAAACAGCATCAGCACAGGAGCAAATACTTCATTGTGTCGGAAAAGCTCTGTCTGCGCATCTCTAAGCTTCTCCTCTGCCCTGAGAAGCATCTCAAACTTTGTAAGTCGACTACATATCCGTACTGTGCACGCTCATGACTAACATTTCATAGCTGCCGTTCGCTTCTTCAGGCAATTGATGCAGCTCAACGATGAGTTTTATAATAACCAGATGATTGACGACCGCCTCTTCGAGCCGATCATAAACCTTCTGGTCGAGACTATGCCGCGCGACAACCTGCTCAACTCAGCATGCCTTGAGTTCTTCGAGTTTGTCGGCAACAACAACCGTGCTGTTACCGCACATATCATCGACACATATCGCGATAGACTTTACAACATTACCTATGTTCCAACCTTCAGGAACATAATCCAGAGATACGATCACGCTCAGGCATACAATGCAAACATGGAGGGATCATTCATGGACACGGAAGAGGATACTCCAGGCAGATCCATGCCAGGGCGCAATGGCAGGTGGCAGGGATTGAGGGAAATGGATGCCGCGGAGGAGGACTACTTCAACACTTCTGATGACGAGGAGGAGATGCTAGATACTCCATCAAAGGCTATCGGTGTGAATGGTGCTTCTCCAGTCAAGCCATTGGTCGACTATCCATCTGATGATGATACCGAGGCACACGATGCTAAGACGGCAGACTCCACCTTTTCTCACACCGACGGCGCAAAGGATGACGCCAAGGATGAGGATAAGGAGAGGGCCACCGAGGTGCCCACCGACGCGGAAGTGTCATCAAAGGAGAACGAGGCCCCAACCACCCCGACTACCCCGAAGACAGGATTGACAGTAGCAACACCACCAGAGAGGTTATCGGAGAAGCGCAGAAGGGAGGAGGATGACGACGATGAGTTACTGAAGTTATCTCAGAACAAGCGTCGCAGCTCATCGGCCTCTGCAAACTCGTCAACGCCAGTTGGTAAGACGATTACTATTACTACGAAGCGTATTGTGAAGTAGAGGACCTCGAAATCTTTTTGAAAATCTTCAGATGATACCATTTGGCAACAACGGTGTTTACGGCTATGGCCGAAGGAGTATGGTGAAGGCGTTATATCATAAACATGCGATGGGTATATGGCAAGACTATCTGTTGCTGCTTGGGAATGGACTTATGGCGATGATGGGTTCTTTACTATGAGACATAAATGGAGTGATGAGGATGACTGGAGTTTGTATCATAGATGGTCGGTGGCTATGGCGAAGGATCTGGAGCAAGGAATGATGGCGCCAAAACACTGAAATGGATATTTCGTGCGAAGGTACCCATAGATACCATCGCAAATGAAGCTCGATATGAGAACTAGCATCGGCCATCCCTTCCGATCTCGCTGATGTGTAATCAGCCAATCACGGGCAAACCGAGGTGTTCTGTCGAAAAGGCACACCGTGAGGCAACCACAATGGGGCAATGAGCCACCATGCACATAGCGGTATATCATTCGGATCTCTCCCATAACGGTTTCTTCTCCTTCTTGTTCACAAATCGTTTCTGCGTTCTTCACCATTCACTTCTCTCCTATACTCTATTGTTTCTGCTAACCATGTTTTCATCTCTGATACTTGGAATGCAAGACTCCGCCGATGAGGCTCGCTGCTGGTGCCCAAGGCTTTCCGCCATACTTCTCTTCGACTCCAGACGACCTCGCGTTCCAACACGTCCACCTAGCGAGCAGTTCTTCGCAGCAATGCGCCCAGCAACGCCCAGAGCCTCTAATGCGCCATTCTTCCCAATAGTATGTCGGTGCTTCACCGTTCTTTTCGCCATCCCGCAAGTCTTCATACTGCATTGGCATGCAAGCAGAAGCCACCTCTTCAGTCGAGAGCTTGTGGCCGTTAGGCGGGTGTGGCACAGTTCTCTCGTCGTCAACCATATCTCACTTCATTTCGACCATTCTGGCTAGATATCAATCTACGACGAAAGCACTACTCTACACGACATGCACTAGGACCTTAGGCAGCTGCCAGGAAAGTCGTAGCTGGAGTCCCTCAGCGCCCGCAGGCTCATCCTCTGGCTCAGCCAAGGCGAATACTTCAGCCCATCACTGCACTACCACAGGTCGAGCATTCATTTGGGGGCCAACCAACAAGTTAAAGGCGAGCGTAACACACCAACAATGCCTGAGCAGCTCTGCAAACTTTGACTAGCCGCAGATATGGAAGCCCAAAAACAGCAATCGGAAATTGATATGTGTTACAACTCGCATCCCTACTGGCTTATTTCAGTTCGTGAGCTGCAACACGCTGAAATCAGCCTCAACTACGTGCTGGTACTCTATGTCGACGATAGCTTTCAAAACCAATAGACCTACTCTGCACAAGCATCATCGTCCGCCAGAACTCGTGCTTTGGGGACCGACTTCTGAAACCTACATCCGCCCCACAACCAGCGCAGAACCTTGACCCTCACGAAGATTCAGGAAGCGGGCCGCATCGACTGGCGGGACGTGGCGTGGCGGCAGGCGTAAGTACCGCTGCTCGGCGGAACATCCTCTCCATTTCTCATCATTTCGCCATCACAAGCCTTTTCCTACGATACTTATTGTCGTCATAAGAATATGGTGGGTGCGGGATTACCTCGCTTTTTCAACGTTCGCGGAGTACTGGATCCGAGGCAGACCTCCATTCCAGCCTTAGGTCTTTGACATGGCTGTTGGTTTGGTCGGTGAACATGGGGGTCAACTATCAGCCAATGGAACACAGGCACACGACATGAAGACGGGGACCACAACACCTTGAGTTTCGAAAAATGGTTCTGAGCATCCAATGAGGCCGTTTGCCATCATGCCACGAAAAGCCTGCTGCGAATATAGGGATGCCAACACTTCCGCACTGTCGCAAGTGCGGACATGTGGAACTTCACCAGATCGCAAAGTGAGGCAGTGCTGAGAGAAACAACGGCGATATCGAGGCGCTTAGGCCTCAGAGACTAACAATGCCATACATATTTCCTGCCAGTCGTGGTGGCGCGCTCGAAATTAAGGCCAATGGAGGAAAGCCTACTGCACTGCCAATTATAGATCCACTTCCCATCGCTGGCGCGAGGCCTTTGCCAGCGAAGGCGAAGAGCGGATCTTCAATAGCGAGAAATCCACGAAGTTTGCGCTCTACTGCTAGTTCGCGCTCTAGTCAAGACAAACACAGAAAGAGAACCGGCCACAGGTCAGATGGCCAAGCTAGCACAGACAAATTGAACACCGAGCAGCGCCCGCGAAGCAGAAGCGCTCAAGATGCAGACCAAGACCATGCTGGAGAAGGTCGATCAGGCTCAGGTATGAGACCAGGAAATCGCTCGAACGAGGTGAATAGGCTTCGAGATAAAAGAGAGGAAGACAGCTCAGATGCTGATGGCAAGAAAGATGGCATGAGTGATATCGGCGAGGAAGGAACAAGATCGCAGTCGCGACATCACCAGAGGAACCGACACAAGCTTGACCATGAAAGCCGCAGGCCGACAGAAGTTGCACCTCGAGAGCATCGGCGAAGGCACCACAGAGATAAAGGCGTAAAATCCTGGCGACCTGCGAGCGACGAAGGACCAGCAAGAGAGCGTCGACCTTCGCCACCTCGACGGAGTCATAGCTATAATGCCATACATCAACGGCCAAATCCCATATTAAGCCCTTTCGCCTTTGTCAGGTACGTTGCTATTAACCCACTTTGAAGCACATGACTGACCCGAGCTTCAGATCCTTTTTATCAAACACTACCAACCTTCGACCTGGGCGCCCACCACGTGAAGGAAGCTTTTCAGTCCGTAGTACGCACCGTTCAAAAAGCCGTCGTCCACGAGCTGAGGAATGCCGTCGAGAAGCACCGCCGCAGCCACCTACTAAAACCAAGACTCGAGAACGTAGAAAAAGACGTCCTCGCAATGTGTTCGCCGGCGTACTCGTAGAGCCCATCAAGGCACAAAAAGTCGCACTAAAGCCAACGAAAGTCCAATGTCTAACCTGCATGGACGATGTACCTCGTTCAAGGGCGGCCAAACTAAAGTGTAGTCACCGGATGTGCCACGCATGCTTGATACGCATCTTCCAACTCTCCGTCACTGACCCTCAGCACATGCCACCTAAATGCTGCACTTCAGAATGCATCTCTCTCACACACGTGAATAAGCTCTTTGATGCCAAGTTCAAGAAGACCTGGAATATCAAACTTGAGGAGTACTCGACTAAGAATAGGATTTACTGTCCGAAACGCAGATGCGGAGAATGGATTATGTCTGATGATATTAAGAAGGTTGTGGAACGAGGGCATAGAGGCAGGAAAGGGAAGTGCAAGAAGTGCAAGACGGAGGTGTGTGGGAACTGCTCGGGCATGTGGCATGGTGGTCGTACATGTCCGAAGGATGATGAGACGACGCGGTTGTTGGAGACGGCGAGGGAGAAGGGGTGGCAGAGATGTTACTCCTGCCGCACCATGGTTGAGTTGGAAGAGGGGTGTAACCACATGACTTGGTAAGTTCCTCCAATTCTCTGCATTACTCACCTCTCTATCCTCCGTATGTGTTTGTGGATAAGAATAGGATAATACTGATGGGATATAGTCACTGCACAGCAGAATTCTGCATGCTCTGCGGCAACCGCTGGAAAACCTGCGACTGTCCATGGTTCAACTTCCAAGCCGTTGACGACGATCGGTTGAACCATATGCGTGTACCCTGCGAAATTAACCATCCAAACCAACCGCACGGAGCTGGCTTCGCCGCTCAACCTCGACGTCGCCAACGGCAAGTTCAAGCTCCGCCCCAGGGCCCAGTAGGCGTTCTACAAGATAATCTGGATCGTATGCAAGACTTTATACGGCAGGAACAAGTGAACCCCCAGCTGAGACAAAGAGAGAGACAGAGGAGGGAACAGGCAGCGCAAAGGCAACAGGTAACTTGTCAACAAGAGATGGAATCCAGGCGGCGCCAAGAAAGAGAAGATGCGGAGATAGCAAGGCGGATTGCAGAACGTTGATTTAGTCGATGATGAAACAGTAGCAGAAGTAGCGCCGGTTCGGAGCCCGTTCGGTAACCCATTCGTTGGGAGTTTTGGGCGAAATCTGTGGGTTGGTGCTGACAGCGCGGGGAGTGGCAGACCGGCTGCTGACGCGAGGAGGATGCCAGGAGCCGGGAGACCGATGCCGGGTGCTTTCGAGGAGGGGTTTCCCACTGAGGAGCGCACAAATGCCCTTGCAGGCTTGGCGTGGAGGGAAAGAGGGAGTGGGAGGGTTGATACTTGGATGGAGCATGTGCCTGCGCCGCTTGCTGTGTGATGCGGATTGTCGACATAGGGATGGATGCTTAAGGTTGGATATGGTTCGAAACAGTGCGGGATTCTGGTAGGCGTTGACGATTCTGGTGTTTATGGTGGAAAATGATTGACGATTATCATGATGAGTAATAAATGATGGCATACATGAAGGATATTTTTATAACTTGAGAATGTTATTGTAGCTACTAGGGAGGTATATGTAAATGATCGCCTTTGATCTTACACGTAGCCCAAAAGCTAGGCCGCCTGGTCCCTGGTGGTTGTGATGATTACATGCTTACTCTGGAAACAGGCCAAGCCCCAGAGCCACTACGAGGCACAAGAACACGGGGAAGAGGCTTTAGGAGAGGCGGAGATTGGGGATGATGGCGGCAAGGATATGCTACTTATGATGTCACCAGCAAAACAAAGACCATGAGGGCAGTAAAACGTAAGATAGGAGGGAGCTAGAGTGATGAACGTCTGGTTGAGGGCATATCTATTAAACCATCTCTCACTTCGGAAGACGAAGAATGCTATGAACTCGGACTTTGAGTACAGCTATACAAAATTGTACACATGTCGATGTAACGATTTCAGACCTCCCAACACCTTTCTTCGTCATCTACGTATACCTACCAGTTCTCCATGCCTCTTGCTCTTCCACACCGGGAAACAGAATAGCGAAGTTCTGCTACTATCAACCAGTTACCCAGCGCCACTGTCAAGTCATAAAGTTGCTTTGAGGCATCAAACCAGTCAACGTGGATGGCTGAATGCCTAGCTGCTTACTCTAGACTGTATAAAATTTAAGGATTGCGTCAGTCATAGTAGACAGTTGCCTAGGGCTTCTCTGAACCCCTTAACAACAACACCCTTTTTCCCAAATCTACTTAAGCAGCCGAGAACTTATGCTTTCATAGTCTTATGCCAAGGAGCAAAAAAGCTTCCCTTCTATAAATGGGGCTCTGAAGCATCAAGAGAACGGACAACCTCTGCAATGCTTCCACGGTGGCTCTGTTAGGTTACTATTGCAGTCATCAACCAGCTACCTCCTACTAGATCAGAAATCTGCTTGAAAACCAAATAACAGAGCCATTCACGCGACGACTGAACAGGCTATAGGGATTCTGAGTGCCGTGCTTCTCCCGAGAAATATACCCATTGTCCTTGGCCTCCCGTGAAACCCCTCAGAAACAGGACCCCATCCCCAACTTGCCACCCTCTACAAAGCAGGCCGGACCCGTGCGTTCCCGCTCTTTCCCTACCGAAAAACAATTTACACGAAAGCGTGTTCGCATGGGGTTTGAGGCATCGAGAAAATGGCAAAAATTTCATCCCTCACGGAGCTTTGGTTTTGTTTGGTTACTGTTGCTAGCAACTGCACAGCGGCACGAGCAAAGTATGTAGAGATGGAAGACTTGCTATGCTTTTCATGTCCAACGATAATGCATTCATCATGCCTCTCATCTATATCCGGTTCATCGCTATGATATCAAGTTCAAGACCACACCCATACGCCATCGCCCAAGCCTGCCATGGATATCTTGCTTGTCCAACCATATATGAAGTGACCTGAACGCCCCCACATCACCCTCCCTACTTATTTATGGCTACCCGTGGCAGAGGCTGCCATGCTGATCGAAATATCTACACACAGAACTTCCGCACCAGTCCCTGGTAACCATCCTATACCCTTCATTCACTCACAAATTCCTCGGATTGTTGAAATGATTACTCCTCGAGCCAGCCTCACCTCTGGCTCTGACCCAATCCTCAGCACCACTCTGCCTTCCAGCCGGTTGCTCGACAACAACCTTTGAATCCGAGTCATCGCTCAGCGTCCTACTAGCCCCGCTCCTCGTCGATAGCGGCGATGCTTGCGATGCTTGCGATGCCGGCCCTGCTGCCGCCAAGCCACTCTTATCAACCTGCACTTGAACCGATTCCGCTAGGCTCGTGACGACGTAGCCGCGAAGCTCTCTGTCTTCCCTAGAGTCCTCCTTCTCCAGACGGAATTTATCCTCCTTACCCATATTCGACCTCCGTAAGGTCCGGATCTCGTTCAGGATATAAAGTAACACCTCCTCCGGACACTTATTCCTATGCTCCGCATGCTCCGCCTTCCTCACATACCTCCTCGTAACGTCTTGGCATCCATCCGCACTGAATGCGATGCAATATGACATCTTCTTCCCCCACCCCTCAGCATACAACCGCGGATTATCCCAACTCTCCTCACAAGCATCCACATGAATCCACCTCCTCTGCATTTCACTATACACCTCGGTCCACACATGATCCTCCGCATTCCATACCCATCTTACTCTCCCCCCAACGGCGCGGCAGAGCATACTGAAGCAGTTTGCCCACTCGCCGCACCTCCCTCGGCGTGTTTGCATTAAGCGCCATACATCGGAATAACGGGGGAAGCGCTCAAAGGCGCCGCAGTCGTTGGCGGAACAGCGATAGAGTTCGACTCGTAAGCCGCCGCAGGCCATTTCGTCGGGGGTGGGGCGCGCCATGCCTTGGGCGACGGTGGGGGACATGCAGACTGGGCAGGGCGGGTTGTTGACCCAGGTAAAGAAGGAACGTTTGAACCAGCTGTTATGATAGTTAGCATTGTCTCTGTCTAGTCTAGTGAAATGTGATGGTGAAAGCATACCGGAGGAGCGCGCGAATGACGCAATCTTGATATCCCCATTCCGGCTTTCTTCCGTCGCCCATTGATTCTGCTTGTGCTTGGAAGAGCTGCGATTCTTCTTCTGCTTCGCCGTATATCTGGTCGAGTGGGAGAGCGAGTAAAGCCTCGTCAAGTAAACCGGGATTCTCGTAGTTGGTTGGCATGGCGGATATGGTGATGAGTAGGTTTCGAAACTTCTGTGATTCGGAGTCGTTTGGTGGACATGGTACTCTGGGTATCAATCGTAGGGACGAGTATGTGGGTGGTGTCGTGCCTTGAGCAGCTTGTGGCGACGATGCGCCTTGAAGCCCTGGTATTGACCTTGAAATGGATCCTCCATCCCGCCGAGGCATTGATGACGACGCACCCTCTTTCGGCGCCGGCGACCCATTGCGCGCTCCCGATGCCAAAGCATTTAACTGTTTCGTCCTAAGCAGCTGCTCAAACTGCAACCGCAAGTCCTTCGCCCAGGCTTCGTCGAAGTTCTGGCCCTGACCGCCTCTGGAGCGGTGATTCGAGTCGGCCATATATGTGATGTGTACTGCGAGGCTGCCCGAGGACACGACAACGTCGGTCTGTATTCGTGCCTCTGTGATGAGTCTTCGCTTCCCTATCGTCGTGTATTATAGTAACTAGCGTTCACGGTCGATGATGGAGGGCGTAGAGGTTGTCGTGTTGTGGCTATTGATCTACGCCAATCGTTGCGCAGCCAGCACAGCCAGGCTCTCAATCGCCACTTTCCAGTGGCTTGAGATCTGCGGTTACTGAACGTCGCACTTCAAAGCAGAGTCGCTCTTGGCTCTCTCCTTGCTGTCGGAATTACGATTAAAAGCGCACACAATGAAATGAAGCTTTGGTATATGAGGGCGAAGTATAAAAGAGTGTTTCAGGAGTGTTGCGCGCCATTAAGGTAAGAAGTTCTTTCGCGGAGGCAGCGTAGGTACGGGTCTGGGGTCTGGCTTGAGACGGCGACACAGACGCCAGTGCTGGCGTGGAGAGCTGACGACGCCTCCTCCACCACACTAGACTAAAACCTAACAATCAAGGCAGTCAGGGCAACCGAGCATTTTGGCGCACCCTGATTGGACGCGACTGAACGGTGGCCAGGAGTACGCAGATACTGGTAGCCTTTTCAGGAGACATGAATGGAATGCGTGTCCGTGACCAATGATCAACTGAACTGCATTCAAACAAAGTATACATCATCACAGCTATGAGAACGGTGACAACAGCGATGATGGGTATCAGTAGCATATTCTATTATACATGCTCAAGGTTCGCTCTATTCTAACACAATCAACGCAGTCTTCCTTTACAAGCCTGGCTTCTCCCACTCCTGGTCACCATAGTATTTCGGTGGCAGATCAAGCTCCCAGTCCGGTCTCTCTACTAATACGACCTCGAGGCCTGATGATGCGTCCCCGCCAGAAATAGGTACCACGCCCATAATCGGTCTGTACTTGTACGTATGCCACCAGTTCGGCTGTTGATGTGAGTTTGCGTCCTCGTTTGAGCCTCCGTTAGCGACAATATCCGTGCCACGGCGCAATCTCTCGAGCGCCGTCACCTTCTCATCGTCGGCGTCGGCGTCGTCATTCTCCTCATCCACCTCTGCGTGTCTCTCCTTGCCAAGGTCAAACTCCGCCACCTCGGCCGTCTCCTCCTGTGAAATCCTCTGCATCTTCCTCGACATGCCAGCGGTCAGTTCGTTGTCAGGAATCTTGCTTCCCGCTCCACCTGTACCCTTACGCTCTGCGAGTTTCCTCTTGCGGCTAGACAATATTTGGGCCGGGAAGTCTCTCGACAGATCGAACATGAACATCCACTTGCTTCCATAGATCCACACCCTCTCCTTACCCTCAGCGACGTCCCACAGGCAGCCCATGGCTTGATCTATCAAGCCTCTGAACTCTGCTGGGAACTTCGTTGTTGGGTTACTCCTCGACCACTTCGTAAGTCCACCATCCGAAACGTTAAACTCAAGCACCATAGATGTCGCAGTAACCACCAGCAATCTATCGTCTGCAGCATACTCGCTTGCTGGACGGAAAGAAAGTGCCACAGCAGCTGCAGGGAGCTTCGGCAGCGACGAAGCATTTGGATTGAGCGTCCAGCTCTGCCCTCTCACGATAGTGACTGGGGACTCCTCATCATCATCCGAGTCGTCCGAGTCCTCCTCTGGCGCGGCCTCGGACATGTCGTCGTCCGCATCAACCACGTCCTCCGCACCCTTGAGCACCCATGTGTCGACGTAGCCAGCCAGATCACTCACTGCAAGGATGTTGCTGTCGGCAGAGAATGCAATCTTGTTGATGGACCTCTCGTAGCGGCCGAGGCCTCCAAGGACGGTGCGCTTCTCAATGCTTCTGTCGAGACGTGTAAGCGCGGCGTACTTTGGCATAACTCTGATATCGGCAGTAGCGTTGGAGACGTCACCCACGATGCGGGTCATGACTACGCGGTTGTCCCGTTGGACGATGGTAAGCCACTTTCCGTTTGGCGAGAATTGGACAACCTTGGCGCCCTCGGTCGAGAGCTTAGCTGGAAGGTCGACCTTGGAGACACGAAGAGCCTCGCTCTCGGCGCCACGAGATCTGAGTCTGAACATCTTGACCTCGGTATTGGTAGAGACGGCAAGAAGGCCGCCGTTGTTAGAAATTGATGCGGATGTGATGTTGGCCTCTCCTCTGAGCAAGACCTTAGAGACAAGCTTGCGGTTCTTGGTGTTGTCCTCAGCCTCGCTTTCAGAGTCGACAGCCTCCTTCTTTTGCTTGTTCTTGTAGATGCGCCAGATGTGCACCTCTCTATCCCAGTAACTCAGTACAAGTCTCTTTGATGGTGCGCTCTGCACGATTGGCTCTTGTGGCAAACATGGCAGCATGCGCTGGTTCTCCATGCCGAACTCTCTAAGTGGTAAGACGATTGGTGTAGCGTCCGGACCTGTGCATGTTAGTGATCAAGCCGCATATGCGACAAGCAATAAAACATACCTCCTGAAACAACGAAGCTCATGCCTCTGCCTTCAAAGGTGGTCATGGTCTTGACATCGTGGCCGTGGAAGCGCTTATGCGAGACCTCAGCCCATCTCTGCTTGGAGCCGGTCTGCTTGTAAACAACAGTCCTCCGGTCCATTCCTCCGCTCATGATTGTTGATCCATCTGCGCTCGTAGCGAGAGACAGGATATCTTGCCTATGGCTCTTAACACGCTGAATCAGGGTATATGTCTTACCGTCGAAAACGCGCAGCTCTCCAGTGCTGTCTCCAGAAACGATGTTTCCGTTTGGCAAGCACTTCACCGCCCAGACGATAATCTCCTTTGGTCCACCAGATGGGCCTGCGCCCAGCGATATGCTCCTCAGCGAGGCACCATTCCTGGTGTCAAAGACACGGATTGTGCTGTCGGTGCATCCTGCAACAACAATGTTTCTGTCCTGGAAGTTGACGCTGATAATCTTTGCCTTCTTGGCGGAAGGTCTGACGAGCACGCGCTCAAGCTTAAGGTCGTCGTCGGCAGTCGAGTAAAGCACCAAAGCTCCATCTGTGCATCCAGTAATCAAGTTCTGGCCAGTCCAGTCTCCCTCCGCTTTCTTCTCGATAGTCTGATGTGGTTGCGCAGCCAAGCACCATATCTCCCCATGGTTTCCGCTGCTCTCGCGCAAAGGTTGTCCGCGCTCGAGATCCCATTCCGTCACCGTAGTTGTGTATCCAATGCTGAAAAGGCGCAGCTTTCCAACAATAATCTTCCCCTCCGCATCCTCTTCATCCGGATCCTGTGTCCACACCAATCCATCCACACTGCGGTCCTCGCCGCCTCTCAAAATCGTCTCCTGGAACCAGTTTCCATTAAGCGGGTTCCAGATCTCAATGTCGCCGTTGGCTCTTCCTATGGCGAGTCTGAGTGGCACATCGTCCTTTTTCGCTCTCGGGATGTGCGAATGAGAGAATGCGAGAACATTGATGGTCGACGGAGGATAGGGAACGAAGCGACAGCGGTGGATATCCATTGCGACGTTGTGTTATTCGTACATCTGCTGCTCTTAAAAAAGTTCGAGACATGAGGAAGATAAATTCCAGCGATAAACATTGTGGCTCGTGCACGGCATGGATAAGGCCCGTGCGCCGCGGTCAAAATGGAGAACATCTCTGGGACCGGGATGGTCAGGAACTTCAAAACTGTCACAAGCATGTTAACCCAAGAAAACAACAGCTAAGTATCATTATTCATCTGTCATTTGATCGCGTTACTTATAAAATCCTCTCATGGTTTATCCGCCTTCCGCCTTCCGACTTGCATCTTGCAGCAAAGTCTGCATGTTCAGTCCCTGTTTTCTTCTTTCCCGCCATGGCTCTTTCTCTACAAGACAGCAACTCCTGAAGCATAGCTCACAGAAGAATCCGTTACATTTCTCACATCATTACTTCTCTCATACCTCAAAAACCTAAACCGCCCTTCGTCCTCTTCCAACTTCCCATCTTCCCTCAGCACCTCAAGCGCAGCCATCACAACCCCAATCGGATGTCTCCCACAAACGGTATTCCCAGTCTCCTTCAGGTTGTCCAAGAACTTCTGATGCTTACCACTAGCAATCGCATCTATCGCCAAATTATCCAGAATGCCGATGCTCTCATAGATCGGTGGATCAGTAGGCGTCTTGTCCGATCTACATAGATCCATTGCTGGCTTGTCGACCGGATGTGGTTTGTACTTGGTGTACTGGAAGCGCTCTCCCCAATGGCAGAAGTCGGAAGAAACTATGAAGACGGATGTCGGATCAGCAAGGTATGGAGCAAAGATCGTGCCGTATGCACGCTCGGAGCTGCCCGATGTTGCGCCGACGAGGACTGGGACGAGGAGGGGGAAGTCGTCGGGGGACTTGAAGTTGAGAGAGAGCATCTTGTAAATGTATGGGAGGTGCATTTCGAGACTGTGCTCATCTTCTTCTGGCACCGGGCGCCATTTGTCGAACTTGGTGGTTGCTTTCAGCTCTTCGACTGTCTTTCTGTCGATTTTGAGGTTGCCTAACGGCGTCTCGTAATACTCTTGCTGGGTGGCTGCGCAGCCGGGAAGGTAGAGTGTATGAGATGGGCCTAAGAGGAAGATTCTCTTTGCCTTGGAAAGGTCGAGGGCTTTGTATGCCCAGGCTGCGGCTGGTCCAGAAAACGAGTATCCTGCATGGCTGTCTTTTTGTCAGAATGATGCTCGACTTAATGGGGGAACAAAGACAGGACTTACGGTGCAATGATCACTCTAGCTCCAGGAATGGGTAAGTCATTTCCCTCTACATTATTAGGCACTTTAGAAAGCCATCCATCAAGCTCCCTCGAAAGCTGCTTCGGTGACGCTTCGTACCAGGTGCCAGCGTGGCTAGCTGCTCTGGTAGCCATATTCTCGCGATGTTAAGAAGCCTTCAGGGTGTCAAGTATGAAATTCCGAGGATTCAAGAAGTATTTGTCACGGAAAGACTGTTTGAGCTACTTGATCTAAGAGTTATCTGATGATCCAGGTGGACTGACGACGACAGCACGACGATGGCGAGGCTGCAACTGAGGGGTGCTTCTAAACCCCACTTCCCCAGACTTTGTGTGGCTGGTGCGGGCTGCAAGCGTGCTTTGACGCGCTAAGACGCGCTCTGTGTCGGCCGCCGACCACTTTACGCGGTTACTGAGCTGTGAGTTGCGACATTACTACACCATTCGATCCATTGTCATCAATTCATCATCCAGTTCATCCCATTCACCACTAAATCGATCTCATATAGCACTGTGTCTCTCCCTCGTATTGGCGACAGCTCATCCAAGCCATCGACTTTCCCATGCACCATGTTCCTCAAGCGCAAACGTTCCACCTCCGAGCTCTCCTCCTTCGCGAGTCCACTCAAAACATCCGCAACGCCCTACAGCTCCCAACTCGCTCACGATATGACACCTCCCCATCTCTCATCGCGCACCCGAAAGCGCGCGCGCGACAACCGCCCAAATAAAGAAGTAATACACAGTAAGCCATCACCTAAAACCTCGTCCACTTCCATCAGAACGGAGCAGGGTTTAGGACAAAGAGTAACCACTTAGCAGACAACACACTCAACCTCCTCTTCCAAGCACAACGACACGCACCGTCCGAGCCTATTGTTCATACCTCCTCTCTGACCATTCGAATGTCATCGACCTCAAAACGCCAATCCTCCCTCTCCTCCTTCTTCTCGTTGCCGTCAACCTCACGACCCCCTTCCTCCCACCACCACCAATCCCACCAACGTTCCCCCAACCTCTCCTCTAGCCTCTCATCCGGCCTAGCCAACCCTCCCATAGACGCCATATACTGTTCCTCCTGCGACACCTTACTAGTAGATAACTCCGGTAATAAGATGGATATGGATGTGGACATAGAAGCTGGATGGTCGGGGTATGAGTGTGCTCAGTGCCAGAAAGCGGTTTGTGGTGGGTGTAGCATAAGTCATTTGGGAGGGGAGAGACGGTGTCTTGGGTGTGCTGGGATGAAGAGGTGGATTGGGGGCTTGGGGTGGGTGGGTGCGTGATGATGATGGTGTGGTTTGTGGGTGTTGGGCTGGGAAAAGGGTTAGATTATCACGGCATGCCAATGAAACCTAGGCGGCCAACGGGTTGAGAGAGTAACTAATACGTGTATTCTCGGAGCCAATGATTCAACCGGCTGGCGCTTTCAATCAAAAAGACTACCACAATATTTCTTGTGCCTCGTTTATCATTCATGGGGAGTCCGGTGACAGCACCCATGATGACAGCAAATCACAACAGAAACACGGCATCGACTGACTGATTTTTATCACCGGCACTCCCAGAAGCCTCAAACCTGGTGTGCGTCGAGTTGTCTGGTTTTCACCCAAACCTGGTCACATATTAGGTTTAAGCGGTCATGATTTCTGTACCTGACCAGAAAGTACTCAAAGCACCATAATAGGAGGATATTTATGTAAGCTATGCGGAGGGTCTTGGATGTGATGGGGCTGTTGATCTCTCGATGAATCAGAGGATAGAGTTAACAGCACAACACTAGATGTTGACAAGTATACAAGGCCTCGTATCTTCTCGAGAAATACTGTTCCTTACACCCAAAAGTGGAAGCGGTTGTTTTGAGACTTGAGAAGGAGAAAGCCGGGAGGAATACGACGAAGTACGTGTGAACTTCTCTCTATGCATGGAGTCGGTGGAGCTCGAGTACTTTGTATAGCCTTCTCCTAGCGATGACAGAAACGGCCTCGCTGACGTGATGTTTGATGACAGCAGTAGAGCAGATCGGCTTGGGTATCTATCTGCTTACCCACAAGCTTCTCTGCCACAAAAAGGCCTACATCGAATACATATTCATGAAAAGAAGCGACATGTATCGCTCCTGAGCATAGATTTGTTGCCTAGTGAGAGAGTATATAAGGGCACCATCTTTGGCCTATATATTGGCCTGCTGTCAAGGCGTTGGCGAACTTTGGCAGGTCACTGCTCCCCCTCTACCGCAGCTCATGAATAAGCAGGAAAATATCATGGAAGATAAAAATGACTAATACTGATAACTGGGCAGTATATAACGGGGTCACTTTCCATACCTTATCGATCCGTCTCCGTAGCATATCGACTTGAAACAGCAGTATGAAGCAGACGTTTCCGGCTTTTGTAGCCCCATACCGCCAATAAAAATCAAGAAATACATCAAATATCATGTCCAAGTTTGGTTTGCTTCAATGCTTTTTGTGCTAATTGGTTTGCGTAGATGACAGTAAACTCTGATTTCAACTCCGGGAAACCTTTGCTTTTCTGATTTGGATAGCAATTGAAACAGGCCGAGTGCCTAAATCATCGAACTTGAATACAAAAAAGCATAATTAAACTCATGCTCCGTTGTGGGGGCCTCAAAATAAAAATCGTTGATTACAGTTTTTATTAATTTTATTTTGACCAACTCTTGGAGTACACTAGAAACAGTACGAGTGTAGTCTGCATTTTGCCTATTAATACATACAATACGCCAAACTTCGTTAACTTCGACAGCACGAAGTTCCCAAAGGAGAGAAACAGTGCCAAAACCGGTTTCGAGACATCACATCATCGGTATAGGGATAAAACACATCTCTTTGGCTTGGTCTTGAAATCTCCAGGCCGCCGACACTGCTGTCACCGTCACCAGCACCACCATCGCTCACCCACCATCACCATCTACCATGCAAAACCCACTAACAGTATTACACAAACACTATACAAGCCACCACTGTTCTTCACCACTTTTACTCGGCACCGAAGCAAGCAATCCGAAGCAAGGAAAAATAGGTATCCGATACAGTAACAGCTAACTAACAGCTAGAAAATAGTCTCCCGATATGGAGATGAAGAGAACGCCCGTTATGCAATCAATAGCTTGCAAGCCCCGTAATACTCGCCTGATCATTACCGCTTCCTCCTCTCTTTTGCCCCTCTGCACCCCTTCGCCTGCCTAGCTCGCTACACCGGCTTGGCTCGTCAGGCTCGCTCAGCTCGCCTTGCTCGCCGCGAGATTAGACGGCTGGCAAACGCAAAGTGTGTCCTGCAATGCCTCTTGCCAAACGACCGACAACAGCGTTGACCAACTCCTCCTCCGCGCCCCTCTTCTCCACTTCCCCAACCCCCTCGATGCTCCTCTTAGCCGGCGCCGTATTCTGCGTCTTGTTATCCACCACCTTAACGACAACCACAATGACAACAATAACCACAATAATCGTCACCGAAATGCCCAAACACCACCACTTTTTCTTATTCCTACCCCTCGCCGTCTTAATCGCCGTCCCAATCTCCTCCGTGCCCCGATTCAGATTCTCCTGCACCTCCTCGCCCTTCTGCTCAATCTCCGTCACCACATCCTCCTGCCTCACAACCTGTTCTTCCATATCCTGGAACAGCTGCGCAAGCTCAATCATCTGGCGCTCAATCTTCTGGATGGCCACGTGGCGGTTCTCCACAGCACTCAAAGCAGCGCGAGACTGCCCGCGGCGATCGGATTGCAACAGCGCCTGCGAAAAGACTTGTTGGTTGGAGGTGTCCTCGACGGCCTCGCGGACCTCTTCTTCGCTGGCTTCTGGGCGGACAATGCGGTATTGGCGCGCCATCTGCTCTTGCAGCTTCTTTCTGTAGGTGCTCTCGAGTTGCTGATAATCATTGATAGCCTGCTTCAGCTTCCTGTTGACCTTTCCGAGCTGTGGTCCATTAATTGGGCTGTCGCTTCCTGGTCTGCCCATCAAGGACTTGATGCGCGCGGCCAATGAGCGGTACATAGTCATGGTCTCCGAGCCAATAGCCTCGAGCTGACGGTTGGTAGAAGAGTTGTTGGAGGAATCCGGGTCGTCGAGCGACCTCTGCTGAAGCATGCGGATCTGTTCCAGGTTGCGATCGATGTCATCGATGCTTCGGTCGATAGCGCGGCACTCGTTCAAGATGGCGTTTGGGTCTTGGGCGCGGGAGCCAAATTGCTGACCATTCTGGGCGAGAGGCTCAAGCTCGACGGATTGCCCTTGTTGTGCTTGTAAGAATTAGTTTCTTGGGGGATAAAGGTGGAATGAAATGGGAGCTTACCTCCATAGCTGTCGCGGCCGTAGGCGTTGTTGTTGCCGTAGACGTTGTCCTCTGGGTATGGTGGTGCGGCTTGGCCGTACCCTCCATCTTGGTTGTTGTTGTAGCTGTTCATGCTGTCAATATTGGTACTTGGTATATCGAGCCTCCAAGGTGTTGTGTGTTATCAAGCTCCTGTTCAAGCTGTCGACGCGCTGCGCATGTGTCTCAGCTCGCGGACGTGTCCTCGACAGGTCGCCCTTGACACCTTGGATATCTTGTCGGACTGGAATGTAACTAACCCTCCGTACTGCGCCATGATGAATTAGCTTTTGTATGAATGCAGTGATGAAGTTGGCAGTGTTCGAAGGGAGACTCAGGTCCAGAGGCTGGGGCAGACTTGCACTCATTTTGAATTCTGAATCCAGGCGTATACCCCTAAATTAGCGGCCGAGCTTGACAGGCCAATGTCAGGATGTGATTGTTGGCCGTGCGGGATGCTATCACTGATAAAGGACACTGGTATTTCTTCGTTCGCGTCTATGGATTGTATAACAAAACTGGGTTGTGACGAAATACTGAGGCTGAATATGGTGCTGAAAGTTCGTGTGAGAGAAGGTGAAACTCAGCGCTTTCTTCGGGCGCAAAGAATTGGCTGGAAGCCGACTGCGCTGCTCGTCACCCGTCAAGGACTATGCCTGTGTTAGCCCGTGGGAAGGGATGCGGACAGGGGTGTGCTGACACCTGGCTGTTCAGGCAGGTTAGTGGGTCGAGGCCACTAACAAATCTGCGGCCGCAATGCGTGCTATTTTGGTCGTTTCAGATGGAATGCTGAAACTTGTGATAGACGCCGGGTCCAACAACATAAATCACGGTGCTTAAGCGCGATAAAGAAATTACTTACGTTGGCCCTTCGCGGTCTTCGAGAGAGAGCTTTCAGCTCGCCTATCTTCTCGTAAGAAGAACTGTATCACATCTGCAATTGCGTGCAAGGGCTCCACCAGGTGTCTCCATAATCTTCAGCTTCAGCCATGAGGTGGCGTTGTTGACGCCACTAAAATACGAATGCTGATGCGCGTCGATCACGACGAAGAGTGGCGCCGACGAGCACTTTAGGAAAAGCCTGATATTCACGTGATTGTAACGGAATTCTGCCGCTTCATGGCCATGTCTTCATGGCCATGTTATTTAAGTTCGTCTATCATGAAGTATCTGAAGCGCAGGGTATCTTAATATTCCATCCTTGTAAACGCCCACACACACTTTTCACTCCCTCGCCTCTCGATGCCCATCCTTTTCGAACTCTTCACCCACAGTTTCTTCATCCTCTTCCTCATCCAAGCCCTCACGATCCATCATCTCAAACCTCGTATCCACCGCCTCACCCATCTCCACCACCCGTCTCAGCATCCTCATCCTCTCCTCAAACTCCACCCTCAAACTCTCAAAATCTTTCGCTCCTATCTCTTCTTTCCCTTTCCCATCTCTCTTCGGACTTCCATCCCTAACTGGTGCCACCTTCCCATTCACCCCGTCAATCCTCAACATCAAACCCCCATCGCCAGCATTTGGCCCCTCCTCCCACGTCGGTGCTTGGGCAGTACTACTACCCACCACCTGCCAACTGCCCGACAATGATTGTGCCGAAGTAATTTGGGTGCCTGTGCTATCTAGATCGATGATTATAGTTCTTTGCTCTGGCTCTTTGTTGAACGGGAGCTGGCCACTACCGGCTCCACGGCTGCTAGTTGGGCGACTAGGACTATTCTGTTGATGTGACTGTCCACTTGAAGTTATCGACGAAGCAAAGCCCGATGATGACTGAGATATTGAGCTTGGGATGGCAGCAAGGCAGGCCGAGGTCAAGTGCTCGGGTTCATCGTCACTGAATATGTAATGTACATTTACTGGATGGTGTGTACTAGGAGGTGCAGTGCTCAACATGTCCGTTGAGGTTATGAGGGTATAGAATGGCGAGAATGGTGGTCTGTTTAAGGATGGGTCGAGGTCATCGGGTGGAGAGACAGGAAGTACTGGTGGGTTAGGTCGGTCTTGTGGGATTGTGTGGAGGATTGCGGAGGGAAGGTGTGGTGAGGCATTTGGACTGTTGGAGAGGCGGGAGCGGGAGTCTATGTCTAGCGATGTGCGTTTGGCGGAGGATATAGGTAGAGATTGGAGAGTGGATTCCGACATGTCGAATGTGCTGGGATGGAGGTGAAGTGAAGAGTGAGGTGACAGATCGTGGAGTGTGAAGTGATGTGTAGGACTTGACTGACACCTGGATGGCTTTATCACGGAGCTCTTCTCTTATCGGCACGTGCTAGCGCGTATTTGAGGTCGCGAAAGTATGCTGGAGTATGTTTTGTTTTAAGCGCAAATGCTGCAAATGCTGATGCGTATCAAATGACTGAAGTATGGTGCTCTCATGTCGTGTAACTGTAAGGGCCTGAGCATGCTGAGATATGCTGGCGTGTATTCATGCTGCTTGCTTGGTGGTGCTGAATTGGACTATTCGTGCTTCTGGTACGCCGTCTTCAGGCTTGCGCTTCTGGCTCAGCAGTGTGCTCATCAAGTGCCTCCCACTCCTCCATGCCAGGTTCAGGTCGATTCCAGTCAAACTCTGTGTTAATCAGTCAGCAATGAATTGTACGCGTGGAGAAGCCGAGCTTACTCTGTCTGCACATCGGACACTGTCCCTTCGCAGACTCTTGCTTGATCCACTCTACTATGCAGTGCTAGGATTACGTCAGTAAAGAGCAGCATAGGATGAGACATAGGCGCGTACCATGTGGAAGTTGTGCCCGCACTTTCCAGAGACTGTTAACCAGTTAGTCAAGGCGAAACGTAATTGTTGACAGGTGGCAGTAACGTACGCATTGGACAGTCGTCGCCTGGGAACTTGCAGGTTGGACATGTTGCGTCGAAGTGGACTTGACAGATACCGCAAACATCGTCTTCTGGGATGTCCCATCTCCATGTTGCCACAGCGTTCCACTCTTTGATTGTGATCTTCATGGTTGATAGGCGCGGTTGTTGTATTGTTTGTAATGGAAGTATGGAGGTGGCCGCTAGAGACTAGTCGATTGACAGAGGCGACACAGGGTTCCTCCTAAGAAGGGAGAGCGCGAGAGTATTCGCTTTGTGTTTAGGGTGTAGTTGTGATTGGTTTGAACGAGGTTGTTGTTGCGACAGAACTTACAAGGGGAGCTCCTTATCATTATCGTTGCGATAACGAATCTGCAGGGTTACGCAGTGATATCAGTGAGGCTGGGGTCACATTTGCCTGTCAACCGCGGAAGCCCCACTCTGATTCACAGCCAGAGCTCTTTCACTCGCAAACATACTCGACGAGCTGGAATCTATAAAGTTTGCTCCCATAGCCTCTCGGACGAAACCCTGGAAGATATCCACCGACGCTTCGACATTAAGCAATCTAGACGAAAGCAGCTTAATCAGTTGTCACTGTGAGTATAACTTTCAGTCCGCTATCCTACATCCTGCGATATCTAGCGACCTCATTTGCAGTTCCTGCCGGTCTGCTTGCGCCTCGAGACTCCAAAAAACTTGTCTCGAAATTTTTAGCCATTACTTCACCTTAGCCGCAAACCAGTTGCCCGTATCAGCCACCATCAACTGTGCAGCATTGACGGCCGCCTGCTCCGAGTGGATCCGTCCTGTTGCTTCGTCATACAAAAGTACTAGCTCGCCATCCTGTTATCCTTACTAACCGGTGGTGCAGAGCATACACTTAAAACTTACACGACCAACCGACTCATAATGTTTGCCAACACGATCAACGCCTGTAGCAGAACCACAGGTCTCAACTTCCGCCCAGCCACTTTCCCACTCCGTTCCGCATTCAAAATGGCCTCCATCAGATCATTCTCCAACTACCTCGTCACCCCAAACGAGCTGGATGAGGCGCTCAGAAAGAACTCCCCAACCAAGATCTCCACCCTACCGCGCACAATCCCTCTCTGTGCCGCATGGTTCCTCCCAAATGACGGTCGCAAGGGCATTGACAGCTTCATTGAGACACGCATCCCGAACGCACGATTCTTCGATCTCGACAAGGTATCTGACCGCCATAGCTCATACCCGCACATGCTTCCTTCACCAAAGGATTACGCTTCTGCAATGAGCGCGCTGGGCATTCACCCAGACGACGTCGTTGTGGTCTACGACACCAAGGAGCTCGGCATCTTCAGCGCACCAAGAGTTGCATGGACCTTGAAGGCCTTTGGCCATGACCAAGTCCACGTACTGAACAACTTCAAGCTCTGGGTCGATGAGGGATATCCAATCGAGTCCGGCGAGATCTACAGCGTCGAGTGCTGCCCATACAAGATTCCAGAGCTCGACCAGTCGAAGGTTGTGGAGTTTGAGGAGATTCTCGACATTGCGAAGGATTTCGGAAAGGAGGGCGCTGAGGGTGTTCAGGTGCTTGATGCCAGACCGTATGAGCGCTGGGCTGGAAAGGTTGAGGAGCCAAGACCGGAAATACCTTCCGGACATATTCCAGGTTCTATCTCTGTTCAGATGGGAGACCTTCTTGATCCAAAGACTAAGGCTTTCTTGCCAAAGGAGGAGCTGCGCAAGGTCTTCCAGTCTAGAGGAGTCGACCCAGAGAAGCCGATTATCAGCAGCTGTGGATCTGGTGTGACTGCTGCCATCATTGATGCTGCCCTTGGAGAGTCTGAATACGCTAACGAGGAGAAGAGGAGACTTTACGACGGAAGTTGGACGTAAGTACAGAAACTGGTTCCCTTATGAATGCAAGGCTAACTTTTAGACAGCGAGTATGCTCAACGCGTTAAGCCGAGCGATGGCCTCATCAAGAAGGTCAACAACTAAAGAGGGTGTGAAGGGGGAAGTAACTTGGCAACGGAAAAGAAGCCAGACTGTACGGACGGCGTTGGAGACTTTCTGCAAATATCTTGTGATTGGGAGGGTCGCTTTACTTCTGCATGAGCGACTCTAAGCGTGATTTCGAGGGGCATAATTGCTTTTGCAAGGAGGGACATTTCATGCCAGGCGTTTGAAGGCAGGCTAGCGATTTTGACTTTGCAACGATTGATAATGAAACTTCTCACCTCTACTCACTTTTACATGCTCTTTGTGATGCGGACGTCTTCGGATACTTGAAGCAAATTGTCGACCCTCCATAACTCGTCGGGAGCAGGGCACTCAGAAAAGTTTCAAGAGGCCTCAAGCCTTTAGTTTTGGGGAGGTTGATCGGTCGCCTAGTGCAATGAGGTAACCAGAGTGACACAAGTAGCTGATCTTAATTTTTTTAAGCTTTGTTTAAGCGAGAAATAATTTCGTTACTGTAAGGTTTGGGTCCAGGCCAACATCTGAGTCCTGTCACTATCACACCCCTGTCGGCGATAAGATGCCTGACCTGATTGGCACACGTACGCGCTAGGGTTCGCCTAAAGTTCTTTGAATTCCCACACAGTTGAGCACATCGAAAACACATCCACGCCGGTACGATTGCGCATCTTCACCAAGTCGACAACTCCTTCACACCATATCAATCAACATGGCCGACGCAGCAAGAGGAGGTTTCGGATCCCGCGGTGGTACGTTTGCGCAGCAATTGGAGGGACACAGGACGCAAAACCGGACGAATCGCTGATGATTTTTCTTTACAGACCGTGGAGGAGACCGCGGACGCGGTGATAGAGGACGTGGACGTCGCGGTGCCCGCCGTGGCGCCAACAAGAACGAGGAGAAGGAGTGGCAGCCAGTTACCAAGCTTGGCCGTCTCGTCAAGGCTGGCAAGATCAAGTCTATGGAGGAGATCTACCTCCACTCTTTGTCCGTCAAGGAGTACCAGATCGTCGACTTCTTCCTTCCAAAGCTTAAGGATGAGGTCATGAAGGTCAGCAACTACACGACTTCGCGAATAACGCATTTGCGGCAAGCCAGAAGAACGAAGTACTAACGTGGCTTTTCTCTTACAGATCAAGCCAGTCCAGAAGCAGACCCGTGCCGGTCAGCGTACCCGCTTCAAGGCCATCGTCATCATCGGTGACTCTGAGGGACACGTCGGTCTCGGTATCAAGACCTCGAAGGAGGTTGCCACCGCCATCCGCGCCGCCATCATCATTGCCAAGCTCTCCGTTATCCCAGTCCGCCGTGGATACTGGGGCTCCAACCTTGGACAGCCACACTCCCTCCCAACCAAGGAGTCCGGAAAGTGCGGTTCCGTCTCCGTCAGACTTGTCCCAGCTCCACGCGGTACCGGTCTCGTCGCTTCCCCAGCTGTCAAACGTCTTCTCCAGCTTGCTGGTGTTGAGGATATCTACACCTCTTCCTCCGGATCCACCAAGACCATTGAGAACACCCTCAAGGCCACCTTCGTCGCCGTCGGCAACACCTACGGTTACCTCACCCCAGATCTCTGGAAGGAGACCAAGCTCGTCCGTTCCCCACTTGAGGAGTTCGGCGATGTTCTCCGTGAGGGCAAGCGTTACTAAATGTTTCGCTTGGGTCGGTGATGGATTAGGGGATTTCGCGTTCGACTTGCGGTTGTTGTGAAGGGCGCTCTATAGTAGCAAACCTAAATGAACAAATATCACAAATCCATGTTGGAATCAGATGTGCAGTTTTTGTCTTGTATGAGTGGATGTGATACCGAAAGCATGCGAAAGTGATTAACGCGATGTCGATGATATCTTACATTTAAAGTTCGAAGATGGCTAGCAGAAGACGCCATGAATTGAGTTATGCGACAAGCACGGAGTGAACAGTGGTATCCAGATATCCAATTTCCGATTTACGCCTGTCTACCCAACGGCAGCATTTCAGATTACACTAGAAGCCATAACTTAAAGCAAACCGAATTATGCCCTCAAACAGAGAAATGCTCAAAATGCTCGAATGTCTACAACTGGAACCCTGAAGCCGAAACGCCTAATGCCACTTAAAGTCTTCGCCCTTTATGCTGCAAATAGAGTATGCTTTGGGCCGTCTCGAGCACAAATAGTCAATAATGTATGGCTTATATTGGCCCCGCCTACAACTTAAGCATCACGTGGAACAAATACCGCCAATGCAATGATAGCAACGGCATCAAGCCTCGTATAACAATCTTTTCTCATACGGTGAGCTCAGTTGTTTACGCAAAGCAGACTTGATACAGGGAGCATCAACCAAGTCTAAATACAGCGCATTAGCAATGATATATGCTCTTCTCTGAAAAGCTTCATACCTGTTCAGCTGCATCCGCAAAGCTCTATCAGCCAAAACCATATGCAGCGCAAGATGTGTTACATTTCCTATGAAATCTTCCCTATCCTGTTCCCCAATTCGTCTCAAACTGCTTCAGTTGCGCCCTCAAGTCCTGGATCTCCTTAGCCAGCGCCTTGGCATCATCCAGAGTCGCAGGCGGGTCTCTGTCATCCACAAACAGGTTTGCCAGCCTGTCCTCGGCGTCTCTCCGCCTCTGCTCCAGGTCTATCTATCTTGGTCTGTATCGTCGTCCTCTTCGCCTGCCTCTTTGCCTCATCCTCCTCAGCCCTCCTCAACCCCTTCCTCTCCTCCTCATTCGGCCCATCCCTCTCCTCAAACCTAGCATGTCCACCAATATACCTACTCATAACCCCCTGCGTCATCTTGGTCTCCGCCCATGGAAACACCGCCGTCTCGCCCGGCCAATACCCCCTCGGCGCAATATCGTGCATCACATCATCCTCGGGCACCACTTTATCCTGCTGTGACCCCCTAAGCAGCAACGGCGTTGGCAACTCAGGATCACCATCCGCCCAATCCCCATTTTCGCAATAGGCCCAACGTCTGACTGAGCGCTTATCCTCACCGGCTGCCTGGATGTCCCAGTCCCAGCGTCGGTGGTGGAACCTATCTTTCCCGGCGTCCTTGTAAAATGTGTCGTCTACCCGAACCCACACATTCTCGAGCGTGGACCGGGGTTGGATATTCGCGTTGGAATCTTTTGCGCATTGGCTCATGAGGACTTCGACGGCTTTGGCCTCGGTGAGTGTCTCCCTTTCTCCCGCCCCAACAAGCGGGGCAGCCATCTCACACCACCGCCTCGCCATCAGTAGTGGTTTCGTGCCCACCTCCCACGCCTCTACCCTCCTTTTAGTATCTTCACCCATCAACTTCAACACCTCAACAATATACTCATGCTGCAGCGCCAAAACCTCCAGGTGGAATTCAAGGTTAAACTGCGTCTCGGCCAACCGGACGCAATGTCGGTATAGATGACGCTTGGGGAAGCGCTCGATGATCCTGAAAAAGTTCGTCAATGTGACGATGGAGATGAGGAGAGAGCTTACCGGAGGGCCTTATCTGCCATCATCTTATCGAGTATCTTTTTCATGGCGGAGTCGCTGAGGTCGGATTCGTAGATTTTAGGTGCGATTGCTCGTGCGATTTTGAGTAAATTTGCCGCCTTGATCTCGTAATCCGCTCCGGGAGGCCATTGGGTGTGGTCGTTCATTAAGCTCTCCAGACGCTGAGCGAAAGGAGCTTCATAGCCTCGAAAGACGTTATAGCGTGGTGGATAGTCGACCTATGATTTCTTGGTGAATACGTCGAGAGCGCGGAGGTCGTTGTCGTAAACGTCGTTTTCTCTGATGAGAGGACGATTATAGATGATTGGGACATGCAACTCTTTTTCATCCGGAATAGGATCCTCATCCCACTTAGGCTCCTGCTGTTCGAACTCAGACGTATACCCCAACAGATCATCCTCAAACGCTTTGTATTCTCCCACAGACGCTGTTACTGCCTCCGAAATGGGGACATTTCCAGCGTTTCTATTCATGTTTCTCGCCTGAATGCCCCGGTTGCGACACTGCCTCGCCGTGACATCCTCCGCACACCTCGCCTGCTCTCTTGCCTGTCTCTCCTCATTGCCCTTCCTGACCTGAGCATTATAGGTCTCGACATCCATATTACCGTACTCATCATCAGCCGGATAGACCTCCAAGTCACCCAGCGGTGGCTCTGGGTCTTCGTAAGCGTTCCAGTGCGGTACGTTACGTTGGGCATTGGAAAGCGCTTTCTGGTCCCCCTTGCCTTGTTTCTACTTTCTCTTTGCGTTTCTCTGTACTGCCAGGCCCACTCTCTCGCGTCCTGTTTTTCCCTTCTCCTCCGTCTCTTGTTGTGGTTCCGTCTCTCGATCTGCTCATTCAAAGGCTTGATCTCGGCATTCCTCCTATGAATTTCCAACCTCTGCGTCTCAGGCTTCCTCTTCCTCTCCACATAAGCATTGCACACCACCGTCAACACCACCGTCAACACCTCTCGCGGACTTCCCTCCTCACCTCCAACAGCCTCTCCACCGTCTCCTCCGCAGGCACAACCCACAGCCCATAAATATCCCTCCGAAAGCTAGACCCAAAATGCGGATTCGCCGCATACCTGGCCCTCCTGCTCTGTGTGCAAGGGCTTGAATCTCCGCCTTAAGCGCTGCGACGGCGTCGGTGTATTTGTACGGATTGGCGGAATGGTGATTCGCCGGTGGTCGGACGATCCGGGGTGCGGTGGCGGGTGATTTTGTTTCGGTGATTGCCAATTCTTCCATGATCATATGGACTTTGGCTTCGGGGAGCGATTGGGTGGGATCAAGGTGAACAGGCGGCAACAACTTTAAACCCGCGATCTCCTTCTCCACGGCCCCGGGCTCGGGTTGCCAGGCCGCGCCGAGGAGCCTCTCGCTAGTTCTCACCTCATCTGAGCCGAAACCTATAACTTTGACAACCTCCTGGTCCTGAATCTATTGGTCGTGCACGGCAATCTGGCCCACCAACTTATTTAACAACCGCTCATCGACGTCTTGGCCGCTCTCATTGATTTCCCCGAATGTTAGGGCGCGGACATAAAATTACGTTGAGGCGCTTGCGGAAGTTTGAGAAGGAGTGAAGGGAGAAGGGGGGTTGTTGGCGGTTGCGGTAGCGGCTGAGTCCTGCATTGCGAGAGGAGGCGGTTGAAGTTGAAGAGTCAGAGCCGTAGTCGATGTCGACGTCTGAATCGTCGCGAATGGGTGAAGATGACATCTTGGTTGTTTTTAGGCTTGTTCCTGGAAATTTCTAATACGTTTCGCGGTCTTATTCCCAATCGCGCGCGAGCTGAGTGTCGCCTCCCAGTCGTTTAGTTGCCCAAAAGCCAATGCTTTATGCTTGCGCCGAAATTCCAAACTATCCAGGTGTCCTACAAACGTGCCAAAAATGCCAAAAATGCCATGGAGGGTTTAAAGACATGAGTAAGTGTCTGTCGCATCTTCAGAGCACCTCATAAGCTTCAACGCGTCTCAATACGCCCGAGGCACGAGTATTGTGACAAAGGACTTTTTGCGCTGTTGAAGGTCCGGTGCATGAAAAGCAACGGATCTGGAAAGGACAAAGAAAAGACGAACTCAATGGACATTGAACATGAGAGATGCGATGTGTAGAATTGATGATAAGTACCTGAAAGAATTTACCAAACCTGCTGCGAAGTGCGAATTCTATACCTGAGCACGAAGGCAAAGTTGTTCTTTGAGCTTTCGAAGTTGAAGGTCAACGTAGATTTTGAAGCAGCGACGATTGAAGATTGACGCGGGTGCCAGACGCGCGCTTGTCCCTGAGGCCTCTATGTCTCGACAAAGAAGCGGAGAAAGGAAAGAAAGCTTGTGACCTACCACTCGGGTATATGTACCGATTACTGAACTCGATGGCGTCGTGACATTTTCAATATCGACGCTGCAATGCCAAACATCGCGGTCCTCGAAAATAACATCATATCGCCGATACCGTACAGACAGCCGCCGTTGCCGCTCAAATCGTATTTCGAATTCATCGCTCGTGCCAGCAAGCACGCTACCAACATATGGGAAGAAAGATGGAGATATATTGGTGATTATCAATTTGTGGCTGGGGTAAGAGCCATGATAAATACTCCACTTCCTGCCGTCTCAAGGTTCATTCCAGGTTTCGGAGGTTAAATCCTGAAGCCTTCCTTGAGCTTGAGAGCCGAGAGGAATGCTGGACGGAGCTGAATAAGTTGCCTAGGTCCCGATTGGGGGCTGCAGTTCGCGTGCCAGATCAGTCAACAGTTGCATAAGAACACAATCTCCGTCCACTTGTCTGAGATTGTTACTTTTAGCATATCGCACCATACCAAATCTACGCCATGTCGCGCACAATAATAGGACAAGCCACCTTGCCTCACGCTGGCCCTGGCACACGGCAAGATATAGCAGCATTACAGAGTAGAATTGATGACTTGGTAAAACAAGGCTGCGAGGTCGATGATGCGAACCTTATCTCTAAAGCTCTCTGCCTCAGCGGCTCTCCTGGCTCGAAGAGATCACCCGAGGAGCTGATGACGACGGTTTCAAACCGAGTCTGGTTCTATAATTCACCCAAAGTACTCACCTACATCATTACGCACGGTTCAGATATCATAAGTAGGGGTGCTTCCGTAGCCACATTTATTGCCGACGCAATCTATGACTATGGATTTCCTAAAGACATGGTGGAAATTCTACTTGCACACGGCTGGGATATCAACGCTCGAGAGATTGGCTGACAACCGCTCATGTGGCTTGTTATCGACGATGGAGATGCTGTCACCTGGTGTTTAGATCATGGCGCAAGCCCGTTGGCGCAGGGTCAGCGGTCCTGGCCCGACTTCGACGTGAACAACATGGAGGAGTTTTACAAACGTCTCAAACAGCACCCTTGGAGTGATGCCGAGAGGTCGGATTACTTCGATTGCCCGCCTCTTCTGCAATGTGCAGCACGTCAAAGCACCGTGGCAACCTTTGAGTTGCTACGTTCTAGGGGAGCAGCCATGAGCTGGCGAGTATTACACAAGGCTGTTGCCAGTGCCATTTATGGACCCTTCCTTGCTTTGCGTCGGTGGACCAGATGCGAACCTGTCTCATTTACTATCATGGAGTTTGGTATGGACATATTAGGAAGTCTGTCAGGCAAAGTTTCGCCGTGTTACGCTTTGACCTCGAATAAGTGAGTAAGACGGCCTCGCCGGCGGCAAAGCCAAGAGCAAATATAGTAACCAAGCTTTAGTCTCCGATTGATTTGACGCCGTCAAGTTGAAACTTCTGGATTACCGTTGTTACCAATGCGAGCTCAGTAAAATATATCATAAGCATAGAAACTTGGACTAAGGTAGGGAACACTATGGTTGAAGAGCCGCCCCGATTCCAAGTTTGCTTGCGCTTAGCATGACGATTCCGGCTGCGTGCTTTAATTGATTGCATACTCCATGCAGGACCTTCATAAATGCGGCTCATACAAAGTTTCGCGTTTGTCTCGCGTCCTTGCGCGTGTTTGCTTAGATCTGTATCGTGTCCATTGGTGCGGGGAATTTTGTTGGAGATTGCCCCTCAGGCGGGACGACTTCAAGGTTTATATGGTTTACTACAAGGATGATTCCCGGGAAGATGCATAGCAAACCTTGACGTGGGATGTTCCAGGATTGATGAGATCCGAGCGAGACTAATGTGGTAGGAGGATGGTAATTTTTGCCTGCTTTGACGCGTCTATGAAGCGCAATGAGCTGGATTCGGTAATCCCATTGAGCTGTGAAGCCGCAAGCGTTAATCCTTAGCGCGTTTTAACCAAGATAGATTTACGAAAATTACCTTGGCATTTTAATACCGCGTCGTATTGTCCTGCCAGTAAACGCGACTTAGGATAAAACTTTGGAAATACAATTAATTGTCTTGGGTTTTACGCCTTGACAGAGCTCTGCTAGAAACCGTCGGTAAGGTGAAACAATCATGATTGCCTCAATCATGTCATAGCCACCCGAGCACACCACCTTCCACAACGTCAAAGATAGCGTACGAGGGCGTCAACGCTTAGGACTGTCTTTAAGCGCGGTGAATTGCTTGAATGCCAGTATTCGGAAGCCGCTCTAGCGAGAAACGATGTCTGCTGTGTTCAGTTTGATAAGTTTGATAAGTTTGTGTTCAGATGGCGTGGGTTACAGTACAGGCTTTAGATGAAGCATGGTTGTGGGTATCGGAACACGGAGATTGCGGAGGGACACCCAGAATAGTGAGTCGTATTTTTAGCGAAGCCAATTACGATGTGCGTAGAGAGGTTTTGGGATCCGAAGATGAATCGGTAATCGTGATGAGGGGATGGTTCGTGAGCCAATATCTGAGGTTATTATATAGAATAAATGGAGGTGCTTATTTGGGGCTACGCGAAGAGGAGGACCACGGCGTGCTGCTCAATGAGGAAATGGCGACACCAAGTCCATAAGACTGACCACAACGATCAAGCCGTGCCCAGAGAAAGACGGTTGGAGTTCCTCATACACCGCGTATACTCAGCAGTGTCTGCAGCGCGTTATCCATTTCGGCCCAAGGAATACATAACGTGTGAAAATGATAAAGTGTTTTGCACTGGTGAGGTTCCACGAACAAATGGACACCACGGAAACGTCAGAATTATGTTTTGGGTCCTTCTTGGCTTCGGCATAACTTGGCTGGGTCTCAAAGTCCATGGTGTAATGCAGTTTGCCGCGAAGGAGGCTCATGGCGTCAAGAGGCAAGGCAGTGCGTGGCGCTGAAAGGTGAGCTGTGATGTATATCACATCGAAGCGCGGAAGACTCGAGGCTTCACCTTTACCCGCATCGTACGAGTAGCGACGAAGACAGTGAGAATGCCCCTGAAACCACTGCGCCATGAACAGCTCCTAGGGCTGTATCAAACTCATTGTCGTCGTCTCCTGAAACTCGCTGATGAGCTCCGTCTTAACCAACCAGTTAGAAACGCGCTCAAGCCAATTGAGGCATCGCCGCGCAAGGTGGGATAGACGGGCAAATGACCTTGAATAACTTGCGGAGCAGGCAGATGTACAAGTGCACATCGCGGGTCAGCGCCTTCAAACGGCGTATGACAGTGTTGTTCTGTGCATTGTTTACTGTGCGTTATTGTACTGCTGCAGTCCTATGCAGGAGGCAGGGCCGGCAGAATATGTACTGCGCACAAGTGCCTTGGTCGTGAGCGCTGTGAGCCAGTCGAGTGGCCGTGGCGGGCTGAGAGGAGACGTTCAGCTTGATGGTGACCGTGGTAGTGCTGGCTACGCTGGCCGGTGGACGCTGGCCGATGGACGCTGGCCGGTGGATGGTGACCGTGGTAGTGCTGGCGACGCTGGCCTGTGGACGCTGACCGATGGACGCTGCTCATCGTCCGTCAACCAGGGCCAGCCTGTCACAATGGGCCAAGACACCGCGAGTCGTGAGAGGAAGAGTAACAGCCGTCAATTTATCTCTTGTGGCCCTGACTTGTGAAAGTGAAGCTTGGTAGTGGTGTCATGCCTGATATTCGAGGTCGGCCAGGCACAAGAGACACTGTCAGACGGGTGTCCTTGACTGCGGGCGCAATGCCGGGAGGCACAAAACCCACCAAGGCCACTTATTGCACGGCCACCCGTCACATTCGTACTGCCTGACCACCCTCGTCGTCGTCTCGCAGTGACTTGACCTGACTGGCGACCCTTCTCCACCCTCAATTCTCCTCCTCTCTCGTCTCAAACAACGTCTCCTCCTCCGTCTTTTGCTGCTGTCCTATCTCCCTCTTTGCTCCACGACCTCTCATTCAATCACCCATTGAATTGAGAGTCAGGAGGCCTTGGAACTGACAGCCAGTTACGTCAGAAGTTGGGCAGAACATCGAAGTGGTACCAGCAGCCAGCAATCTAGCTGCAGAACCCACCTCAGTTCGCGGTCGACAAGTCGCGTATCTGTCAACGACGAATTCGTGCCTGAGACTACACTCGTTGAAGGTCAAGTGCCGTTGTCCAGCAAAAGACAAAGAATTAGACCGAGGATCGAGACCAGGAGAAAGACACCGCCGGTCAGCCACTCCAATTATCGACTATTCGCGTGTACCTTGCTCTGTATTATACCAGTCACTGTCCCTTCATACCCTAATACCACCCGATTCTGAGTCGGAATCCCCATTTTTCACGACGTAAATCGGAATCCACGTAATTGGCTTTACCAGCCCAGCCTTGCCCGCCCCGGTTAAGCGACGTGGAAAGTAATTTGGCAGACGGAAACCAGCCGATCCGTTCTTCACACTCTGCATTGAAAGTTCTACATTTCTCAAGAGATCTACTCGAGGTAATTAGCAGACTCCAGCGTCACTCTGCGGATTCCGTCAGTGCACACTCGCTAACCTGCCCTTCCCCTTGCGTAGGTCAAATTTCATGCCGACGCTCTCCGCCGAAGCCAACTTCTCCTCAACCGTCTCAACACCACAACACAACTTGGAGTCGTTAACTCGTCCTTCAATCCCATCTCGCATTATACATCAAGGCCGTCAAGCATAATACAGCCTCAAGATCCTTCTTGAAGCTGTCCCTGTCGTCTTGAGCATTCTGCTGTAAACCCCCTGCCGAAATAACCACGGTAAGTCTAGTTGGCTGGCCCCGTGCCCGGCATTCCTCACCTCGTCCCTGAACATCCATTAGATTGTCCTTGAGATAATCATTGAGGTCACCCAGCCCTGCGTTGATGAACCTAGACTGACAGCATTGTTCCTTTACAGACCTCGTCCTTCACAGCGAAGTCGGTTATTAAAGCACCAAGCCCCTCGATTCTTCTCGATATCAGGGTGCCCAAACACAATCTTGGTTACCTCGACTAGCCCTGTCATTCATTAATAGTTTACTCATTCCTTTGCATTTACGCAGGTACAGCTCATTAACTTGATCTGTACTAATCCTGTCTTTTCGACATATACCCACCGTCCGAACCGAGCACCATCGGTTCCTGAAAGCTCCCGGCGAACTTCAGAGTCTATCATTAACTACCACCTACCAAACATCACCTAAATCGTACTAGCATCTTGTCGTCCTGTATATAGACTAGGCCGACTTGCCATATCTTCTCTATCAATATGGATTGTCACCTAACCAACAATATGCCACGCCAGCAATGCGATAGTTACTTCGTGGAGTCGGACGACCTCTCCGAGCGTCGTCATTACGAAGCTATCATTAAGAGGCAAAGACAAGATAGAATTGCCGACGAGCTTTCTTTAGAAGTTAGACGGGAATACATGGCAGATATTGTTGAGCATATGGCTACTATGGAGGTAAGACGTAGAGAGTCGTGATGTGCGATGCCATACTAACCTCTACAGAAACTTACACTTCCAGACGTTGCGTCTATTGATATTCAAGAAGAGATTCAGTGGTTCATGCGTCCATACCTCCTCGATTTCCTCGTCGAGGCCCACACCTTCTTTCAACTCCTTCCAGAAACCATGTTTCTTGCCATCAACCTCCTCGACAGATACTGTTCCCGCCGAGTCGTATACAAGCGCCACTACCAACTGGTTGGCTGCGCTGCCCTGCTTATCGCGGCCAAGTACGGTGACCGCAAAGATCGTGTGCCTCTGATCAAGGAGCTCAAGACCATGTGCTGCATGCTTTACGACGAGGAGATGTTTACACAGATGGAGTGGCACGTTCTCAACACCCTTGACTGGGTTGTCGGACACCCAACCGTCGATAGCTTCCTGCAACTCGCGTTGTCGTCATTAGCCGAGGATGATGTGCAGTTGGAGCACATGACTTGGTACATCTGCGAGATCGCTTTGTACCACCGGGATTTCGTCTCGACAAAGCCATCGGTCATGGCTCGTGCTGCACTTGCCCTCGCCCGTGGCATCCTTGGTCGTCCAGAGATCTACGAGGACCACACTGAGGAGGAGAACGTATGCATCGTCACATTGTGCGAGCACCTCCACCAGCCATCCGAAGTCCTGGCCAAGAAGTACGCCACGCCATACATGTCCAACGCCGCCTCGATACTGGCCGAGTTCGTCGCTAACCAGGCTATCCTTGCACAGCAACGCCAGGCCCCGCAGACCCCGCCGTCCGACTACTACCACGAGCAGGTCTATGCTGATAAAAACGATATCTATAGCACGCCGCAGAAGCCGAGTTATCCCAATGTCGTGAATGGATATGCTACGCCGCCAATTACGCCGGATGGTGATCATTTGAGTGTCAAGACGCAGTGTTATCCGGGAAATAGCCCCAGGAGACCAATTACGCCGACGCCGACGCCGCTGAGCGCTGTGCATAGCCATTATTATCAGCCGCAACAACAGTATGCTACGCATCAGTATACATTGATCGATAGCCATCTGGGTGCATGATATAGTGCGCGGTAAACATAGCTTGAAGGTCGTGAGCTATCACGACTCGAGAGCAAACAACATTTATTATCACATATACCTTCGCCGCCACTCATGGGCTACAACATGTCGATGGTGGAGGCGAAGACCTTTCATATGTAACAACGTTTTTCCCGGCATGTGCGGCATAAGAAATCTTGTATCCTTTTATTTTGGCATAGCGGTTTTTTATTTGTTGCCCTGGCAGATGAGCGATATTTTTCCTACTTCTTTTACATACCCAGTATATCTGCCAGCGCCGATAAGTCGTGCGAATCGTGCGTGCAGTAAAAAAGCGAGCTGTTATAGTAGTTTGTTTTATTAATAAAAAGAAAAGAGGTGGAGATTTGTAGAGGCTGGGAAGAGTACGAGGAGATGGAATGATTAGAGGTGGATACGGTGGAAGAACAAACAAATTGGGTAAACAAAAGACGGAAGGAATGAGGGAGACGTAAAATGCAAAAGTGAGGGTGATAGTGGCGAGCTCGAAGTGCGATATATTCTGCTGCAATGGATGCATGAGCGGTGGATGGACGGATGAGAGTCGCTTCGGAGTCTTGCCGTTGAGTGGCGGACAAAGTAGCATTAATGACTCTTTGAGGCCGGAACTGATGGAGTGGATTAGATATCTTGATAATGAAAGATATTTTTGTCCTAGCGCTTGCTTTCTCCACCTTGCCCATAACATTGTTGAGGATTAAAGAGCACTTGACATACACTAATCTACAATAGGCTGTGAAGTAGCATTGGCATTTTCTTCACGCGGCCTGAATTGTTGTCAGTCCACTTCGGTCTTCACTACTCGACGACTGTGGCTAGCCCGGTATCAGGAACACATTCTCGAGGCCGGCCGAGAGTCATCCTACTCAGCACTATCTCGAATTCTCAATCAGGCAGCTTTGACAAGGACACTTGGTCGGGAGGGACACAATCCCACACATTTTGCCAAGTCTCTACTTCCATTTCTCCAGTTATTGTACTAGTCGACTCAGTTACAAATACGCCCAACGGCACTTGACACGACATGGCATAATCGGCTTACAATGGGGCATGGGAGATGCTAACAGGCAGCTACGGGTTGCCTGCTTCGCAACATGACAGCGATAGTTAGGCGCCAAAGGAAGCCAAACTCAAATCTAAATCAAGTGGTTTCAAATTGCAGGAATTAAATTCAAATTCAGATAGTGTAAGCTGGTGAAACCTAACTGTCGGAGTCTCGATGAAAGCCGCAACATCGAGGATGTTTTCCACTTTGCATGTTTGTTGCGCGACTAGCGTCGTCCATGAGCTACACACCAAGGTAATGAATGTTGGGGTTTTAGATGAAGTTCTGGTGACGATGGCAATAGCGTGTTAATGGCAGCCCTCTTACTCTTACTCACCCACATTATTCCGGCTCTGTTGATCAGTTAGCTGAAACGATGAAGATTCAAATAATCAGTGTATGTTAATGTTCCAGTCACACGACTAAAATATACCGCATGGCTGGGATACAAGACCAGGTAGTGTGGCGTAACGGAAGCCTATCGCAACAATCAACTTCTTACTTTGGTCTTATACCGCAACATCCTCATCTTCATCTTCATTGTCATCGTCGCCTTGCGTAATCCAAGCTTATTAAACGCTGAAACATTTCAAACAGGGGCCCCCTTCAAACAAAAGTCCAAAACTAACATCCCTACCTGAAGAGAGTCTAAACGAGGTGAACTTATACTTCGCCCAATAGTTGCATTATAGACCCGCAAACCCAAAAATTGGCAAGCTTTACCATGAGAGGTTTGTGGTAGCCTGATCCGCTATGCATGATTCTGTATGTATTGATTGATGGCTTGATGCTGCACTGTGTGGGATACACTGTGTGGCATACTTCATACGCCGAAACTCCTGCGCTGTCCTTGTATTCTCTTCAACAAACAAAAGCAAAGCAAACATCGACCTGTACACCCGCTTCACCAAACACAGCCTCTTTCACATCTAAAATACTGTAAGTTCCGACACCACCCCTTCCGAAGCTACTTCGAACACCAGCCCAGGCCATCCATAAAGCGTCGTGGTGCCAAGTCCATGCTTCCCCCCTGTACCATCATCTTTACCAGTCACCTTGCCTTCTTTTCCACTCTTCCCCTTCGGCAGGTATTTTGAGCTGCTTTCTTCCCAGCCTCCCAAGAATTCGACGCTGGAGCCAGGAGTATCACCCCACCCCCTATTAAGCACCATACCGCGGGTGCGCTGCATGGCTTCTTCTGGATTGCTGTATGTTGATGCCCACTCTTGATGTAATGCTTCTGCGATGACCGGGAACGGCGTCTCCGACGTAATTGCTTGAGTGGAGGTTGGGGGTAAGTGAGGCGAGCGGAGATAGTCGATCGTCCAGCGAATACGGCGGTGTCTGTCAAAAGCGTATGTGCCTGGGACATTGCCGTGGAGGATTATTTTTGTCGCTACTAGTGGTGCGGAGGTGGGGAGGATATTTTGCTCTGGTGTTGGTAATTTGTCGCCGTGGGTCTGATCGGAGGAGGGGGAAGGGCGGGGTGGGAAAAGTGATGAGGGAGAGGATATAAGTATGTCCAAGCCCTGGTAGAAATAATTGTAGAAACACTCCTCCCATCCATTCTCTTCGCTTGGTGTTTGGTTGGATAATGAGGTATCGGAATCGGACTCCGAGGCGGTGGTTGTGCCGGTATGTGTTGAGGATTCAGTTTCAGAATCACTATGTACCGAAACATCTCCCACTCCCCTGTCAGTCACTCCCCGGTCTTTGCCGTGTATAGCCAGCTGCTGGTCAGATTTTCTGTATATAGCGTCCGGAGGGCCGAGTTCTGCTACCAGTTCTTGTGGTGTTGTCCGTCCTAGCTGTATCCACAAGTGTCCCACGCCGTTCGCTTTATCCAGTCTCAGGCTTTCTCCGCCCAGGATATGCACCATTGCAATCTCATCAGGTACGGTATCCTTGGTTTTGTTATTGGAGGGCGAGGTATGCCCGAGATTGGGCAATGGTCCCGAGAATAAGTTGGGTCGGGCCTCAGGCCAGCTCTGACCGTGAAAGATGGCCATGGATGTTGCTGGTTTGGTGGCTGGAGAAGACAGTATAGCAGCAAAGTCTTTTGAGGGGTCCCAGGTTGAGTGAGCGACTGGGAAGGTGAATGCGAGTCCTGGGTATGACAGCGAATACATCCCATAATCTTCGCTTGTGGGCGGTTGATATTCACCTGGAAAGGTGGGACCAAATATCCTGGAATATATGTGTTTGAAAGACGGGCCTGCATTGGTATCCTTTCTAGGTGGTGAGTTATTTGAGGTGTCTGAAGTTGGCTGCCCTATCTCCTCATTCTTATATGTGATCTTGTTTTTGGAGAAATCGAGGACCTCAATAAGGCGGAGAGTTTGAGAAGGTCCGTCGAAGCGGAAACGGATGCCGTTTGCCGGGAGAGTGAGGATGATGGGTGCGAATGAGGTGGAGGAGGAGGTTATGTCGATCCTGGGAAAGAGGGAGGTGTCGGCTTTGAGCCGTTGCGTTATGGTGAAGAGGGGGGTGCCTAGTGCTGGAGGAGTTTAGTATGAGACTAGGAAGAAGATGAACAGGAAGAAGCGGAAGTAGGAGCTTAAGTGGGAGTCAAGAATTATCGATACATAAGTTCCACGAGCTGAGTTGAATAAGTCCTGAGACAGTATGCTTTCCAAGAAGAAGAAGAACGAGCTAACCGCTGGAAAAGTGATAGCTTACCAAAGAATCCTAAGGATTGTCCAGGTATCACAGCCGCAGTAAAGACCAACATTCCTGCTGCGGGCCGTATATATTGTTTGCGGTCTGTGTAGCTGCGTATATTCTTCAAGTTGAAGTTGTCAAAGAATGGTCGTCAAAGAGCAGAAGAAATGAAGAGTATGCTACGTGTGAGTTGTGCTTGTCACGACCTCTCTGCTATTTCCCCAGGTGACTGCCCCGCATGAGCACCAGCCACAGCTGCCACTGGGGTAAAATGGCGCTAACTTTGTATTGATCTAGGGTGGTCTTGGCATTTAGCAGGGGTGGTCCAGGAGGCGCCAAGACCAGTTTGTTTATGCTCAAGCGCAATCATCCTCAGCCGCGTTGCCCAGTGCACAACCGCGACAACACCACGAAGACGACAACCGCCATCCTCGCAGCCACCTCTCGGCAACCCAGACCCTCGGCATCTAACGCAGATTGGTCAGAAGTCTCAGCTCGGGCCACATTGCAGCTTGCTCCACGCCATTGCTTCAATCAATTGCAATCTCTCAGAACCCTCCAATACAACCATAGCAACCGATAAACAAACCACGGAAACCTTTGGAAATACTCGACAATCACATACAGTCACTCATTAAATATTCGCTATAATCCGTTAATCTTCCATTCGCCGCGACCAAGCGAGCGTGCTGCTCCCCCGACCTGCAAATGGCAGGAATTCCCAGGCCAACGTCAGTTGCGCCGAGAAAACGCGACCCCATTATGCGCACCCAAACCACCACTTCCCGCCGTCCTTCGACACTCCGCCAAAGTTCTATAGCTCCTCCATCTCGCAGTGGTGCAGTTTCTCCAACTGAATCAGTAGCATCCATCGGAATGCGCAGATCACAAAAGACCATCGATCATACTGGTCCGGAGGAGACCAATATTCAGGTCTACGTTAGATGCCGTGTCCGCAACCAACGCGAGGTCGAGGAGAAGAGCGCAACCGTCCTTACAACACCCGGAGGAGTTCGCGGAAGCAGCTTGACACTCACGATGAACCCATCGGCCCTGAGTAACAAGCACTACGAATTCGACAGAGTCTTCTCTCCAGCCGCCGGACAGTTAATGATCTTCGACGACGTTGTTACTCCCATTCTCAACGAGATGATCGCGGGATTCAACTGCACCATCTTCGCCTACGGTCAGACCGGAACTGGAAAGACCTACACAATGTCCGGAGATATGCAGGATACATTGGGCGTCCTTCCAGATGGCGCGGGTATCATTCCTCGTGCACTTTATGCGCTTTTCGAGAGACTCGAGCCATTCGGAGCCGATGCCACCGTCAAGTGCTCTTTTATTGAGTTGTACAATGAGGAGCTCAAGGACCTTATCTCTCCTGATAAGACCAACAAGCTTAAAATCTACGACGACACCAGCAAAAAAAGCCACATAACCACCCAAGTTCAAGGCATGGAGGAGACCTGGATCAAGACCGCGATTGAGGGTGTCGAGCTTTTGAAGAAGGGTTCTCATGAGCGACAGGTCGCCGCTACTGATTGCAACGACCACTCTTCCAGATCTCATACCGTCTTCTGCGTCACCGCAAGGATCACGCGCACCGGCGACAATGGCGAGCAGTATGTGAGCGAGGGAAAGCTCAACCTCGTTGATTTGGCAGGCAGCGAAAACATTCAACGCAGTGGAGCCGAGAACAAGCGCGCTGCCGAGGCCGGACTCATCAACAAGTCTCTGCTTACCTTGGGCCGTGTTATCAACGCCTTGGTCGACAAGAGTTCACATATTCCATACAGAGAGTCCAAGCTCACCAGACTTCTCCAAGACTCTCTTGGTGGCCAGACGAAGACTTGCATCATCGCAACCGTCTCTCCAGCTAAGAGCAATCTCGAGGAGACTATTTCGACCCTGGATTACGCGTTCCGCGCCAAGAACATCCGCAATAAACCACAGATCAACCAACTCTTGAACAAGAGGACTCAACTCAAGGAGTTCACACTCGAGATTGAGAGACTCAAGAGCGAGTTGATTGCCACGCGTCAAAGAAACGGTGTCTATCTTACGAACGAAGCGTTCCAAGAGATGACGACCGAGGCCGAGTCGATGAAAGTCTTGAATGAGGAGCAAAGCGCCCAGATGGAGACGATGGAGACGAACCTCCGCAACAAGACTCAGGAGCTCTTCGCGAAGATCACTCAGCTCAACGGACTTACCAAGGAGCACGAGAACACATTGGTTTTTTTCAGTGAGACCAAGGACGTTCTTGACCAGACGGAGATCATCCTCAACCAAACTCGCAACATCTTGGCTGATGAGACAATGCTCAGACAGGCCCACCAAGACACCGAGGAGCAACTCGCTGAGGTTGGCTCGAAGCTGATCACTACTCTCGGCCAGACTGTTGATGATATCGGCGGCCTGCGTGCTAAAATTCATCGCAAGTCTGATCTCCAGGATATCAACCGCACCGAATGGTCCTCCGCTCAGGTTCAAGTCTCGGACATCACAACGATGCTCCAGGAGACGGTTCGTGAGCTCGAGTCGAAGCACAATGAGCTGATTGCAAACATCGAGCAACGCATGAAGTTTTTCTGGCAGGAAGAGCTTGCCAAACTTAGCGAATCCCAGGAGTTTTTGAACGGAAACGTGAAGGCTTTTGATGCTTCCAAGCAGGAAGTCTCCCAGCAGACTTTTAGTGCCAAGGATGGAATGGACACCGTTCTTGAGGGTATCAAGGATGTCAGAGGAACCATTGAGACCGGCGTAACCGGGGGTTTCAACGTCATGCGCGATTTGGGGAACCGTATCATGGATAAGATCTCGAAAGAGCTTAAAGAGCATACTGCCTTCGTCCATAAGTCGTACGGCGATTTGGGAAACCAGGCTGGCACGATCCTCGACGATCTTACCAGGGAACTGAAAGAGCAGAGGGCCGAGGCTAACAACCTCAGGCTAAAGATCAACGACGCTAGCACAAAGATCCTTCAAGCTTCCGAGGAAGCAAATGACGATCTGGATAATGCCCTCAACGACGAGCGTACGCAATTTGCCACGGACAAGGAGACCTTCTTTGCGCAGATGACGGGCATGTTCAACCAGATGATGGATACACAGGAGGCGAGAATGACGACTAGGGTCAACGGTGTCAGGACCAACATCGAGGCCGGCCACGAGACGTTCCGCGCAGCTAATATCTCTTACAACACGGGTATGAGGGCTTGGGATAGGAAGGAGGAGGCGATTTTTAAGAAGGCTGAGCAAGGTCATATCGAGATCAAGAGGAAGCTGAGCAGTGACTACAAGGTAAGCGGTCCAAAGAACTAAAATGGTGGGTTTGACTAACTTCTGAAGGCTTCCAACGAGAAGGCTACCACTATTTTGGCAGCAGTTGACTCAGTTGGAGACGAAATGCTTCGCACTGTGGATGAACAGCTGGAGAACATCAACCACAATATCCAGGCCGTTGACGAGTTCCTCACCCGTGCTAAGACGGAGAACTCCCAACAGTGCGACCAGAACCTGAAGTCCCTCAACACGCTCTCCAGCACAGTTACGGACTCTTACAACAATATTGGAGAGCACTTCAACTCAACCTTTGAGAGAGTCAACTCCCTCGGCGAGGACATGTCTAAGCAGACTGCCACCATGGAGGAGACCCTTGCGCCAGAGCTCGCTGCTTTGCACGAGCCACTGTCAACACTCAGAGCTGAGATCAACGCCAACAACCTTCGCGAGTACGTCCCAACCGGCGAGACCCCAGCCAAGCGCCGCTATGGCATCTTCACCGAGCTCCCACGGACCGGACCCCACGACGTCCTCATCTCCCGCATGCGCGTAGATAGTGCACCAGAAGTCATCTCCACGACCCCGGTCGTCTCCCCAGTCAAGGTCGCAACTATCTTCCACGACGACAGCCCGATGGGAAACACAGAGCACGCAGTTGAGCATCATGACGCTGCTGAAGACGAGGTAATTCCATCCACCTCGTCGAAGCCAGCTCATGTGCCAACTTTGCAGCTTAGGGAAGTCTCGGCAAACGTCAGCGCTGCCAGTCGCAACGCCAGCGGACAGTCTACGGGTGATATTAACGCTAAGAACCCGTTGAAGCGTCCGGTCTCGGCTAGTGGGCTTAAGCAGCCGAGTAAGCTTTCTAAGAGGAATACGATTGTGCCACTTGATGGTGCGGAGAATGCTGTCCCGGACAACTTTGGCAGCAGTGTTAGCACGAGGAAGGGAAGAAGTGCCACGGCGCGCAACTAAAACCCGTCCGCAACTGTATTTTGATTCGGCGTTGGACAGGTAGCCGTCTTGAGCTTGAGTGAAGATAATTGGCCAGGCGTATTGGTCAACAGCCAAGATCATGGATAGATCACAGGAGGCGTTGGCTTATGCCTTGTATCAGGAAACTCGGAAGGATCACTTCTTTGATGGTGTACAGACCACACTTACTTTGCGTCTTGTACTATATAGCCCGCGCTTGCGACACACACAGGACTTGACTGCTTGCTTTTCGTCGCAGTCTTGTACCAATTTTGATAATACCAATAAAATTTGCTTAAACCGAATATTTTGTGCAATACGGTCGTGATACTAATTAATAGTGGCTCCTCCCACATGTGAATGTGATACCCAACAACACTTGCCTTCAAGCTCAAATGTCGTGATATCACCCATGGTGTTGTCTCTCGCATACCGTATTGACCAATGATACAGCACAAATAGTTTACAGCCTCGTTCATTCAGCCTCGCCAACCGCAACCCGTCTCGGTGCTTTGCGACAGGAACATTGAGACAAAGCAATGCTCCCGCCTTCATCATGACGGCTAAAGCGACTGCTAAGGCAGCCAAGTCGTGGACGTCCACGATCCGGTTGGGGAAAACTACCTTTCCGTAGGTCAATCCATTTCCATGTTCTCTTTAAGACAACGATTACACCAACCAGTTACTCAGTCCTCGCTACCTCACTATGGATTAACTAACCATTTACTAACCAGTTTATAGCCTCCGCACCGCTGCAACCGACCACCCAAAATACCTCACGCGCTCAACCGACGATCTCTACGCCTGGCAACAAGCCGAGCGTAAAGACGCTGAGAAATTCATCCTCCATGATGGGCCACCCTACGCAAACGGCAAACTGCACGTCGGACATGCGTTGAATAAAGTACTTAAGGACATGATCGTGCGCTCCGAACTCCAACAGGGAAAGCAAGTCCGCTTTGTGCCAGGCTGGGACTGCCACGGCCTACCCATCGAGATCAAAGCCTTGGAAGCTCTCAAAGAGAGGAAAGGGGGAGAGGAGGTGGATAAACTCGACGCACCCGGAATTCGGAGAGTTGCCAGGGAGCTTGCTGAGCGGACGGTTGAAGAGCAGAGAGAGGGATTTAGGGAGTGGGGCGTCATGGCGGACTGGGAAAATCCTTACCTGACCCTACAGAAGGAGTTTGAGTTGAAGCAGTTGGGTGTGTTTCTGGAAATGACGAAACAGGGTTTGATTTTTAGACGGTATAAACCTGTGTATTGGTCTCCGAGTTCCAAGAGTGCGTTGGCGGAGGCGGAGCTGGAGTACAATGAGAGACATGTCAGTACTGCGGCTTTTGTTAAGTTTCAGATCTTGGAAGTGCCAGAGGCGCTGAAGGATAGAGGTGTGGATGGAGAGCTGCATGCGGTTATCTGGACGACGACCCCGTGGACGCTGCCGGCGAATAAGGCGATTGGATTTGGGCCGGATATGGAGTACAGTGTTATTCAGCACGGCGAGGAGCAACTCCTCGTCGCCAAGGCACGACTGGAACACCTCAAGGCTAAAATCTCGCCCGACTCAGACCTCCAGATCATCTTCGACAGCATCCCGGGCTCCGAGCTCGAAGGCGCAATGTACCGCAATGCCCTCCGTGGTGCCGACTCATCTCTTCAATCAATGCTTCCCGCCTCTTTCGTCACTGCAGATGCAGGAACTGGATTAGTTCATCTGGCGCCGGGCTTTGGCATGGAAGACTACGAGCTCTGCACTAAGCACGGTATCCCAGCCTTTGCTCCTGTTGACGATGCTGGGTGCTTTACTTCAGAAGCTCTGCCAGAGTCCCCTGAAACTCTGCTCGGCAAGCCCGTCATAGGCGAAGGCAACACCGCGGTGCTAGAACTCCTGGGTGATAAGGTGCTGTTGGCACATAAGCAGGAACACAAGTACCCCTACGACTGGCGCACCAAGCTCCCTGTGATTGTCCGTGCTACCGCGCAGTGGTTTGCTGATGTTGGTTCCATTAAGGATAAGGCTATGAAATCTATGGATCCCGTGAGATTCATCCCTGACTCCTCCCGCCCGAGGCTGGAGAGTTTTGTTATGAATAGGTCCGAATGGTGTATCTCCCGCCAACGTGCGTGGGGCGTGCCTATTCCCGCGCTGTACCGCGAATCCGGCGAGGCGGTTTTGACTGAGGAGTCGGTGGCACATATTATTAAGACGATCGCGGAGCGCGGTATTGATGCGTGGTGGACTGATGCGGCTAATGATACTGCCTGGGTTTCAGAATCACTGAAAGGGAATGAGTTGGGGAGGGGAAAGGACACAATGGATGTCTGGTTCGACTCTGGAACATCGTGGACACAAAGTCCAGGGATCGCGGACGTGTATTGTGAGGGTACGGATCAACACCGTGGCTGGTTCCAGTCCTCTCTGCTCACCCATCTTGCCGCCTCCGGGACAAGTTCAGCACCCTTCAAAAAGCTCGTCACCCACGGCTTTACACTCGACAAGAATGGCCGTAAGATGAGCAAGAGTGTAGGCAACGTCATCTCACCCTCCGGAATCATGGACGGCACCATCCTCCCACTTGACCCGCCCAAGAAGCGTCGCGGAGGCGTCAAGCATCCCGCCGGCGTGCCATACTACGAAGCCCTTGGCCCCGATGCCCTGCGTCTATGGGTCGCGGGAAGCGATTACACATCCGACGTGATCCTCTCCGAGACGGTCTTCGCCAACGTCCGTCGCCAACTCATCCGCTACAGGAATACTATCAAGATGATGCTTTCTAACATCCACCCTGGCTCCGCCGCCCTGCCTATCACGAAGAGGGATACGATTGCGCTGTATCAGTTGCAGCAAGCGCAGCTCGCCGTCGCCGAAGCCTACAAAGCTTACGATTTCCAGAAGGCGGTGGACATCATTAATCAGTGGATTAGTGTTGAAGTGTCGGCGTTCTACGCTGAATCCGTAAAAGACAGAATGTATTGCGGTGATGGCGGCAGTGTTATGTACCCCCTGTTTATGGGGTTCATGCACATGCTCTCCCCCGTCCTGCCTGGCTTGGTCGAGGAGTCGTGGGAGAATAGGCCGATGTGGATGAAAGAGGATAATAAGATCCCTCACCCTCTGCATGTTGCTAACGGGGACTTGGGATTACTGAAGATGAGGTTCCCGCCGCAGTTGCTGGCTGAAATCAAGGCGATTAATAAGATCAACTCCGCCGTCAAGGCGGCACAAGAGGAAGGCAGAGCCGCTAAAGTGATTGGTTCGTCCCTCGCCTCCCGTGTCGTTTTGGACTTGCCGAAAAAGGCTAGGGAGTTGATGGGGCCGTACGATGGGGAGTTGGAGGATATCTTTGTTGTTTCTGATGTTTCTTTCAGCTCCGCCGAAGAGGTGGAAAGTGAGTGGGTCTATAAGAACGAGTTTGAGATTGATGGGGGGAAGGCGACGGCATGGGTGTTGCCGCCACGGGAGCATAAGTGTGGGCGTTGCTGGAAATATCAGGCTAAGGAGGAGGAGAGTATTTGTAAAAGATGCGAAGACCTCGTTTCTTCACAGGAACCTGTTGCAAAGTTGTAAGATATTATAGAAGATAGATGTATAGTATGCGTGGATAGACTAGAGAACCACAAAAAACCATAACTCCACTACATCAACATCATCACCTCAATAGCATCCCCCATTCACACACCCAACCCCTCCATCCTCTCACCCATTTCCCCCATCTCCTTATCCGCCACCTCCCATCCCCCCCTCTCCTCCGCCACCTCAGCGCCCAAACAGCGGCGATATAACACCTCGATCCCCAACTGCTTCGCAGCCTCCTTAACGCATCTAATGGTCTCGACGCCCTCCAAGGTGCCAAAAAAGGCGATATCCCAGTCTGGAAATCTGACAAGGTCGATGGGGGAAAGGGTGCCAAAAAGTGAGTCGATGCGGGCAGCATGGGCAACAGCACTGTCGCCTAGTGGTGATTGGGAGCTGTTTTTGTCGTCATCGGTATCTGGCTCGATAGCGGAGGCGTGGAGGGAAGCCGAGTCTTCGTAGGTGAAGGAATCGGTGTCGTAGTTGGCGCCATCCATATCCATATCCATATCCATCTCCACATCCCCATCGCCATCACCATCTCCGCCGTTGTTGCCACCACTGTTGTTGTTGCTAATGTCGGCATCGTTGGCGCGACCGTTCTGGAGACTGCTGCCGGCCTCCTCCTCGATGATAGTCGAGAGGCCCTTGGTAGAAGATTCGAATGCAGAATGAAAGGCGTTGGCAAAGAAAGCAATAGCAACATTCTCCCTTGCTGGCGACAGGGCTGTTGGTGACAAGGTAGCTGGTGGGAAGAGGTCACCCATCGTCAAGGTATTTGAGTGCCAGAAGTCGGTGATATCGTAGTGCTTGCACCACTCCATAACCTTCTTGACGATGTCCATATTCTGGTGCTACAACTTGCCTTAGCACTGAACCCTCAACACAAGATAGGGAGAGGAGGCGGAAACGTACCAGCTCAAAAACAGCCACACCTTCCTCATCATCCGAATCTGAGTACGGCAGGTTCTCAATGAGCCTGGAGATGATGGGAGAGACGCCGGCGGTTGTGTCCTCTGAAGCATCTTAGTTCCCCTTTCAAAATATTCGCGCATTTATTCCCTATATCTCGCTCCTACTTACTGACATCAAGTCTGCCATCAAGGCAAACGAACTGGGCGCCCATCTTGTCGTTAGGAGCAGCCTCTGCAGACTGTGCTTGTTGTTGTTTTGAAAGAGTGACACAAAAGACTCCCAGAGGATCCCAGGACAGAGGGGCGGTAGGGTTGGGCTGGTGAATCGTGGGTTAGGACACAGCACCAGCCGCATATGACGCGCGCAAAGCAGCAGCTCTTGTTCTCAATGCGGCAGAACGCCAATCGCTATTTTCGCTACCCCACGCAAATATCTAATCGCTACGGAGCCGAACAGGCATCCTACTTTTATTTTATAATTCGGTTGCATAATCCAAGTTCCGACATCGTTTTCCTCAACGACTAAAGCGGCTCACCTGCATCTCCCTATCCGACTTCCTCAACCTCCTATCCCTCCCCCTCTTCCTCTTCATCGCGTTCAGTTGCCTCTCAAGCTTCCTTTCGCCATGATTCTTCGGAAGTGGATAGCCGATTACCTCCCGCTCTCCGTCCACCACCTTTTGAACCTCCCTCTCCATCTTATGACAACGAATATGTCCCTTCAAGTTCTGCACCTTGTTGAACCTGAACCGGCAATCCATCACCATGCACCATAAGGGCTTCTCACTCCCGTAAGCATCTCTTTTCTTCATGCTATTCATCCATTTACACGTAGGCTTATTGCCTTTAAAGAAGGGTTCACGCTCACAGCTCGCATGCAAAGCCGCAGATGTCTCATGGCTAGTAAGGTTACAGGCTGGAGTGGTACAAGGAAACACCGTTTTGACGTGTGTTGCTGCCTCATGTTTTGCAACGAGACCCTCACTCGTAGCTCTGAAGCCGCAGTCGTTGCATCCCCAGTCATGCTCCACTGCCTCGTGCACGACGAGCTCTTGTGCATCGGTGGCTACGTAGCTACCGACACCACAGCGAAACTGCTGCTCCTTGTCGACTATGCCGCCTTCCTCCACATCGCTCTCTTGGTCTTCTTCCAACGCTGGAACGGCTTCCTCGTCCCCTGCATGCAAGTCGTGCAGGGATTCAACATCCGCATAATAACTCGTGTCAAGCGCGGGGATTGTACCTTGAATGACGGTCTCAGCCTCAGAAACATCGTCCCTGAGTAGTCGATCCGGGTCGAGCCTAAGCAGGATATCGTCGAGTTCGAGATACGTCTCGATCTGCCGATGCTCTATGCGTTGAGTAGTCGTATCGCATCTAGTCTGATTAGGAGTCGTTGTTCCGCGGTTGGGGCCCTCGAAAGGTCCACCACGCAGAAACAACATCTGCTCGTCCTCACCTTCCATAAGCCCGTTCCGACAAGGCGCTCTAAACTCGTCCATCCCTGTCGTCCATTCATGTCCCTTGCTCTTATGCGCTCCAAGGTCGTCCTCACATTCAAACTGCGCACCACAGTCGAAACAGATAAATAACTCATCCTCACCCATATGCTGCACGACCTTGCGTCTATTTGTGACATTGGAGTTGGATTCTCCCCTCCACAGAGGATGCTTAATGCTCACATGCAGGTCCAGCCGGGCCTGCGTCGTAGTTTGCCAGCCGCAGAGGCCGCAAAGAACAAGATTCTCATCGGTACCATGGCCCTCCTGCTGCACTAGTCGGCGTATATCAGTGTGCCTGGGTCCGGTTTCGTCGCTGGGAACATAATGCTCTGTGCTCACATGGAAATCCAGCCAGGCCTGATTGGGTGTCTGCCAGCCGCATACATCGCAGGTGACCATATCTTCTTCCATGCTCGCATAGTTGTGCTGCGAAAATGAAGGTAGTCCCGCAGTCTGTTCATGGAGTCCACCACCTCGCAAGCCAGCAACTTCCTTCGGCCAATAATGCACATCGACCAAGTGCTGCCGGAGGTCAATCCAGCGTTGGCCTACAAAGGTACAAGCCTCACCACTGCCCATCTCTGTACAATAGTAAAGCCCTTGCTTTCTTAGACTTTGCTCTTGCCGTTCATCACCCTCACCCAAGGATGGGGACAGGTGATTGAGAGACTTGCTGCTCGCAGTCGGTCCTCGCTGCTCAGTCGTCTCTTCCACGACTGAAAGCATGCTCTCGCCACTTTCATAAACAAGCAGATCCTCGCGGTCGTGCTTCGCCTTTATATGCACGGCGAGTCCATACTCGCTTTGAGCAACATGAGCACACCTCACAGAATGGCAAACTAAATAAGGACTAAAACGAGCAGGGTGCGAGTGAACACCATGCTCTGGACCTTGGATAGACGCATCTGCGACCGTCAAAACTTGCTTCTTAGCTCCACCGCAGGCCACATCGTCTGATTGAGGCCCCGATGCGTTCCGCCCACGCCTCCAATGCATCTGCATCATATGAGTCCGAATGCCCTTCCTCCCTTGGGCGATAAAAGAACAGGTATGAAGACGGCATCGGTGAGAAGGCCTGAGGCGAAGTCGGTGCTCAGTAGTATCGCTATTGCATGCTGCTTGATATGTCTCCTTACTTCCCCAGCTCGGAGTGGCGACACCAAGCACGGTATCATCATCATCGCTTCCAAGCTTAACCCACCCTGAAGCCATGGACTTGGCGAGACTGCGGCTGCTGGGAGATGTGAAACCAGATGTGGCCAATCGAGTCACAAATGACTGAGCCTCCGACATGATAGGCGCTTGTTGCAATGCCAAGAAGTTCTGGAAGCTTGGCCATTTCAGTCCTTTGCTGATGAAGTTCAGTTTCAGCACGACACGTGCTTGCTCGTCAACAAAATTGTTGATGAAGGCTTCCTTATTCACTGGCTCGACCCGAGACTCGGATGTTCCTGCCGGGTGCAGAGTCTCTAAACTGGCCCGCGATAGGATTTCTTCGGCTTGGCCAACTTCCACTTCCATCTCTTGGATGTAGATGGCGGTCTTTATGCTCTTCGTATCGTCGTCCGCGAAAGATGGAGCATCAGACTCATCTATGAACTCGATATCCTCGTTGTGGGTTTCAGCATCCTCCACGTTAGACAAGAAGTCATGCGTAGAGGTGAAGTTGAATTTGGAGGGAGGAGATAGGCCCTTAGGCACGCCATTACTAGCTGAGGTCCTAGGTGCCCGCCTTCCTGGACATGGTCTTGGTGTGGTCGGTTTTGGCTGGGTGGGAGGATAGTGAGGAGGATAGTAAATAGGATACGCCGGAGGATAGCCACCGTGCGGTAAGTCATCGTTTGTTGAGCAGGCTCCACCTCGAATAGAGAGGCCCTTAGAATTCTTATCTTCTGTTCTAGAAGTTGCCTGTTCAACCTTCAGATGATGTAGAAGTCGTAACTCGGAATCAGACACATATAACGCCCTTGACTTGTCACTCAAGAAAACACTGGCAAGTCGCGTGAGTCGATTGTGTTGTTCCTGAACCGTCTGCGCTTCCGTCCGCTCGCTGATATCGGCATCCTCATCAAACCAGTTCAGGTCTTCGAGAAGACCCGTGCGGGTTTCATCGTGGTCACTGTCGTAAGCGTCTTCATTCAACCACTCTATGTCTTCGAGGAAAGACGTAGCCCATGGGTCCATAGCCCAGAGGTCTTCCACACTTTCAACAGCCCTCGATCCCTTGTACCTCTCCAGGTATTGATCCGCGACCTCCTGATAATTGGCATAGGGACCTTCATTGAACCAGGCTAAGGAGTCCAGGAAGGGCGAGGCCCACGGAGGCTGTGTCTGAGTGGTTCCATGCGAACCGGTTGACTTTTCGTACCCAAAGCTAACCGCTTCTTCTGTACGTTGTATCACTGGCGGCTGGACTCCGAAATCTTCCGCCAGTAGTGGAACAGACTCATTCGGCCAGCCATGCAGGTGATTGGAATAACAACACCCAGATTCCGCGCACTCAAAGCACCTCTCCTCGTCGAGGACCGGTTCCTGTTGTTCCATGCTCTGTAATGCCTTGGCACGGGCATCCGACACAAGATCATGACAAGCTAGCGCCATTTCTCCAAAAAGTTCAGCGCGCCACGAAGAGTCGCCAACCATCTTCTGCCCGATTTGGAGCGTTTCAATGGCGGAAATTGTCACGTCGTCCACGGTTGCTGCAGTCCTGCGATGCGCAAGCTCGGCGTTCCTCTCCAGCAGGGCCTGGCTTTCGCGGAGCCGGCTCTCCTCCCTTTTTACGTCTTGCCATGCCTGCATTGCCAAATCGATCTGTACAAGCTTCCACAGCTCTTTCATGGTTGGCAAAGGTGGCGGTATCGTCAAAGCGGTTATATCATCGTACTTGCCCAGATAAATATGCGTCCTCTGAGTCGGTTGCTGGGCGGCATTCATGACGCCAGCAATGTACTTCATGTGGGGTAGCTGGGAGTGTGTCGCCAGCTTTCCAAGTCGTTCGACTGGAATGTTAACCTGGCTTGCCGCAATGATGTATGCAAGTGCTTCTTCCAATTCGCGAGTGGGCTCATGCTTTTCGAGCACCATGTTGGCAAGGCACAGAGCATTGTCCAGACAGGTTGGCTCGGCATGAGCGACCCCGACGTCCATTTCGGGGATTGTATTAAGAGAAGCCTTCTCGAGCGACTTGGACTTGAGGCGAGGCGTGCGTGTCGGCGCCGTTGAGGCAACTGTAGATTCACTGTCATCGGAGTTTGAGTCCCTTCCCATTGAAGCGTCACTTCCACTTGTCGATGTCGCCCGAGGGCGGTCATTGGTCTCAAGGCCATTTTGAGCCCTGACATATCTGTCGAACACTTCATTCAATTCTGCTCGCATATTCTTGAGCAAGACTTCTGGCTCTCCACTCGAGTCGCCGGCGGGTGCGTTATGAGCTCTCCAGTACTGCATATTAGCCGCCTGGCGGAAGGCTTCTGTGGCATTTCCCATTGGTGAAATCCGCATGTACCTGCTCAGAAAATCTTTCGAAGTAAGCATGCGTATCAATAATGATCATGACAATAACGACAAGAGTTTGCAGCGAATGAGGAGTACTATACCATAGAAGGCGTGTTCGCCGCACAACCACGCATCGAGAATCTCCACGATCCCATCAGGGCAATATACTCGTGGCAACAGAGTTGGCAGCTTCATTGGAGGATGTATGTGGCCATATCGGATGTCGAACTCGATGGCACGGATACCATAAGGCACATTGATCAACATGGAGGCCGCTAGAGCTAAGATGGATTAGTACAGAGGACTCTGAGGAAGATGGTGTAGCGAAAGGATATGAATAGGACTGCTTACAGCTTGGATGAGGTTGGAGAGGCGTCCACGAAGAAGGGTGAAACAGCCAATCATCAATAAGATCTGCATCGTCGATCGACCCATTACATGATGAGCAATCGTCGTGCAGTGAAGGTTCTGGTGCTGCTGTGGGTTAGCTAGAGTCAAACAGACTTCGCCCAAGGGTTATCAGTGATAGAGTACAGCATACCATTGAAGAACGCTTCCACGTCCAGAACGTCCGTAAATATGTCTCCAGTCTCCGACCCGGCATCCGACCCGGCATCCGACCCTGCCTTCCGCCATACATCTCTGACATGGTCGTAAAAAAAGGTGCCGCCGGAGAGCTGTGACTTATGGGGAAGCTCGTTGTCGCTGATGGTGGCGAAATCGCCGCCTTCATCGCCACGTTTGGCCGCGATGGGCATTTTTGAGAGGGCAGGGAGAGAAGTTGAAGATCCGTAATGACGAGTGAATGCCAATAGCAACGAAAGTATACAGCTACGCCGAGATGGGTTGAGTAGTGATAACGACCAAAATCGTAGCGCTCGGTGATGAGGCTGTGATGAGAAGAGAGAAAGAAGACAGAACAAACAGATTTGGAGAAGGGGACTTACACAGCTGGTTAGCGGCAATCGAGTGTTGGCAAGTACATCAGCTCGCCTGTCGTTACTTCCTTGATCAAGGTGCGAAGCTGGCCCATGGTCTTACTACCCTTCGCTCTTCCTCTTTGAATGCAACTTGCTACAGGCGGGTCCAGACCATCAAACTGTGACGCGGAGAATAACCAGAGCTCCTCCATTCTAAACCGTAAACGGGTTGACACGCACATGCGAAAAGGAGGATACTACGTTTTGCCTATTTGCTTATCGAGAATTACTCACATTCGAAACTCGGTTCTCCCCTAATGAAACTATCTTACTGGACCTGTTCCTCCCACCACGCAGTTCAATTTTGAGGCTCATCACGAAAGCCCGCGTCAATACGCATCTGGTCAATATCAATACGATCCTCGCCCGCTGCCTGCGCCGGTTGCAGGGTGAAAGCTGGTCCCGAAGCCACTTGGCTCAATAACTCCCTCAACTTATCATCGGTATCCTCATGCTCCATGACCCTCGCCGCAACCTCCGCAATAGCAGCATCTTTCTCCGCCATCTCATTCATCACATCCTTGAAGAACTCCAGCTGTGGTGACGTGTACCCATAAACCTCCCTCTGCCCAAGAGCATGGATAAGCTCATTGAAGTAGTCGAGATGAGTGACACGCATCAGCACATCCTCCCTATTCACCATATTCGTGCTCACCCACCACAATAATCCCTTCTCTCCATGCTCCACACCAGAATCACCCCTTGGCGCAAGCCTCACGCACAGCGCATCCATATCACGGTGCGCCAGACGTGGTAATATCCTCATCACCCTCGCCTGAGCCAAAGTCCTCTGCCTCTCATCCAGTGCCGAACCCTGAACGCCGATACCGCCACAAAGGTCGAACATCCTAGCATAGATCTCCTGGTCGGTGAAGATTCTACGCCATAACAGACCCTGGCCTTGTGGTGCAGCACGGAGCTGTAACGATGCACCATTCATCTCAGCGTTCAACTCTCCAGGTTCTCTGTTTGGCGAGTCCATTTCCAGCAAATCTGCCAGCATCTCGGTAGCTTTGTAGCCGACGTCGACAGATGGAGCGGAGAGCCAACAACTGATGAGTTGCAAGACGAGCGAGGGCATGAGCGAGATGATGGCGACGTCAGATGGCGATTTCGCTTTGGAGATGATATCGAGGGCGAGCAGGTTAACTGCTGGTGATGGGGATTCGAGCGCAAGTGTTAACGTCGCTTCTGATGCGACTTGCAGAATGTCGACGAGCTTCATCGGCTGGAGTAGCTTGGCGAGCAGAGTCGCTGGTGGTGCTGGGTCGTGCGGTGTGGTGGTGAGGACATGGGTGAGTGGTGAGAGGAGGAGAGGAATTAATGGCTCAGAATTGTATGCTTTGAATAGGTTAACTTTGCTCGACATTGACCGTCAACATGCGGGAATACGGAGGAAGAGCTTGGAATGCGATTTCATTCCCAGAGTTAGACTGCGCATGTGAGTAGAGCTTAATGTTACGAAAAGACAGTTTCGAAAAACATATCTTCTTGAGCAATTATAGTGGCAATAATCTGTATTTGTATCTGACCTCGTGTGTATACCATGAGGTGCAACTTACGTGTGATCTGAAGCTCTATATCATCAAACAGCTTGGTATCCATTGCCGTTTCCGGCGTGGAGACTAAGGTTTGAATATGAGTTTGAAACTCCTCAAGTCTGTCGATGTTCGCCATAGTGTATACGCTCTTACGCCGGCTGCAGGTGTATGAAGTCAAGAAAATGCCTGGGAAAGAAAGGAGTTTAATTGTGGTCTTTGTAGCTGACAGGTCTTGGTTGTAAACAAAGCAAGACCAGGCCTCCCAAGGTGACAGTGGGAGCGCGGGGCTGACAGATCGCGGGGCGCGTCTAAATTTCTCGCAGCCTCGTTTGTCGCATTGAATTTCGTTCCCGACGTCAACGACGACAACGACATAGCTTCTTAAGTACTCACACCATCATATTTGATATTTCCACGACTTCCGATCAATTCAACGACCCTAGTAGACCACATACGGACTGTAAAGCAAACATCATCGGCGTGGCTAACCACTCAATCAGGCTACACGCCAGCCTCCTCGTCGCAAAAGCCACAGCTTGCGCACATCACAGTTCAGAGTTCAGACAAAGTGCACGATGGCTTTCCGCGGCGGCAGAGGAGGAATGAGAGGTGGCCTCAAGGGGCAAACATGGCAGGACGACGGGACCATCCAGTTCGACAACAAGCCGTCAGAAGTCTATCCTGTATGCCCTCACGCCCTGAATCTCTCTATATTCCCAACTAACAATGGCAAAGGACTACAACATTCAAATCCCCGCACCCCTCACCGCCTCCGAGGAGTTATCAATAAATCATTATCAAACCCTCCGCACATCCATCCATGATGGACCGTTATACACTAAAGCCCCACCCCGCGACCCAGCCACCATTCCAAAGATCTTCGGTGAAGACCAGGCGAATGAGATATTCGCCGAGCGCGGTCGTACAGACATCGACCCCTTCGTCGGCGTCCCAACATACACCATGAAATACGAGAAGAAGGAGCGCGCAATGCCACAACTATCCGGCCGGCCCTTTATCAAGGAGTTCTTCCCGCAAGAACTCGAGGGCACGCTAGACGGCAGTGATGGACATGGAGGCAAGGTGGCAGGTGCGACTAAAAAGAAGTTGATTTTGGCGACGGGATTGAGTGTGGAGGAGAAGAATAGGTTGATGTTGGAGAAGATTGGGGAGGCGACGGAGGACGCTGCGGATGATGCAGTGGCGGAGGAAGAGGAAGAGGAGCAGGAGGAGGATTATGATTATGAGGAGGATGAGGAGGAGATGGGTGGTGATTATGATGCGGAGCAGTACTTTGAGGATGGGGATGATGATGGGGATGATGATGCTGGCGGTGGTGGTGGAGATGATTACTAGTAGGGATGAGAGATGTGCATTCAGGGATATTTGAGGTGGTTATGGGAAGGCGTTCACAAGGAACTAGGTGTAAGAGTGAAGTTCTATATACCCATTTACTTTTGACAACATCTAAGGCCCAAGTGCTAATAACAATCGGATTGTGTGAGGGAGAGGAGCTCCTGGAGCTAGGGAGAGAGTAGATAGGAGATGGGAAGTTGTGGTGGTTTGGTGTACTGAAAACGGAAATGGATGATGCCAATTAGTTGACTAACGACAAACCTAAACAGCGATAATAACAACAAGTAACCAAAATACATTGCGACGGCTTGCTGCGCCCACTTCGGTTGGCCGATCGATTCGAAGTTGAGTCGCACAGCCGAGCCTCGTTGATCGTCTACTTTGACAAAAGTCGATCACTGTTGCCTACCTCATTGTTACTTAGCTGTCCATACTAAGAAATTTTTAACTGACTTCGCTCATCTTTCATTTTTGTGCAGTCGTGTCCTAGAGTCGTAAGAGTGAAGGTTTGTGCAGTATCCGAGGTAAGGCTCCACAATACAGGCTCTAGTGCTGTTTTACAGCACGAACTTCATGTCAAGCAATATGATCGACCCTCCCACAAATTTCGGCGGCATAGCAAGCATAATGCAACTTATCCACGTCTCCTGTCGAGCAAGCACTCGAATCGAAGAATATCATTCCAGCTCCATCGAAGTACCCGGGGCACTCGAAGACACTCTGAACTGCCTAGCCTGTTAGCAGCGTACAGACCAATTGCCGGCTTCCAAGCCGCCTGGAGTCGAAAGAGTGGTTCGTGGCTTCAACAAAATAGTGCTGGACTTCGAAAAATTGGTTGCCGCTGTGCTACCTTTGAACACGGACTCTTCGATTGAAAGGCTTTTAAAGGCCATCGGGAGCATGACGGCTGAGCAAAAGATCACCGCGGCGGAAAACTCGCTGAATACGTATAAGTCTACTTTAGACCTCTAGTTGTCGCAACAGCCTCATATCAAAGCGCAAAGGAGGACGATGTCGCTAGTGTGCTACAAAGCATCGTCTATATGGGAGCAAACGACGACACCAGGACCATCGCAAGAAGCGACTTCCCCATGTCAAATGTGGAGGTAAGGAGTGTTATCCAGTCGGATGTAGCGGATGCAGCGTCAGAGATAGTAAAGGAGCAGCAAACGAGACTTGGCGAAATGAGCGCTATGAATGCTAGGGAGAGCGGCGATGAAATGAGTTAAACAAAATTAGTGCTCTTATGAAGGACACGGAGCTGAAGACAAACGCCAAGTTCGAATCCCGTCTAGCCAGAAGCATAGCTAGAGAGGTCGAGAAGATCAAGGACAAATAGGCTTTGAAACCTAATGCGGAACAGTTAACTGGTGACACTGAGCTGGGAAACCTGCTAAGAACAAAGGAAAAGAGAAGCCCCATGGGCGACCATAGGGGCCGCCAGTTAGTCATACGGTATCTAGATGGCTTACCTGGTTCATTAAGAACGCCATATCAAGGGTGATTGTTGATGTAGTCTTACAATTTTATAACATTCGCTGCACCACGCTCTCAAAGGCTAAAACCTCCATGGACGCCCCGCAATGCATATGCTTTAACGTTCTTTTACACAATAGAAACCACATCATTCCCTCCATAGTCCTGCTCATCACACCTCTGCCGCTACTCTCTCATCATCTCTCCTCCATGCTTCTACATGCCTAAGCCTGTCTGGCCCTCTTCTCCCTCCCCCTATCCATCCTATCATCCCCCCTCCTCTTCCTATCACTTCCCGGGGTAATATCCCCATGATCATCCATCCTCCCACTAGCTCTCCTATCATCTCTCATCCCACCCCTACTATCCCTGCCACCCGGCCCCGGCCCATACCCATCCCCCTTTATGGGCGGCGGTCCCTGCATATGCATAACAGGCGGCGCACCCGGAGGACCAGGGTGTCCCCGCGCGGGCATATCGGCACGCATACCCATGGCCAAATTTCTGCCAGACCTATCATGAGATCCTGGTGCTCCTGGAGGACCGCCCGGAACATCATTCCTCACGCCCATAGCCGAACTCCTTCCACTTCTGTCAGAGTTACGAGATTCTCCTCCATCTCTGCCATCACCACGTGCTGATGAGCGGCGTTCACGGCCTGAGTTCCTGTCATCTCTAAGGTTGTTCTCAGATCTCGCCATGCGGAGATCAGGTCTCCCCCCAGCATTAACATCTCTACCATCTCCACCTATTGGAGGCGGCGGTGGCAGATCCCTCGAAGCATGACGCTCAGGCGTTCTGTCTCTTGACGCATGGCCACTCCTACTTCCACGTCCACCACGCTCGCGGCGGTCAAAGTCCCTCATCGCGCCAGAACGTCCAGATCTATCATCTTGTGGTCTCTCGTGTCTTGGCGGTTCTTGCGTAGCTGATGGTGGCCCAGTCGGTTCAGGCCCCAAATCCCTCCTGCCTTGCGGTCTTGGATCCCTCCCCCCATCCCTAGATGCACCCGAGACTGGCGGGCCAGTCGGCTCCGGACCAAGGTCTCTCCTGCCTTGTGGTCTCGGATCCCTCGTCACCGGCGGCGGAGCTGTCACATTCCCACCCATATTCGCATTCGCATTACCACCAAACTGGTCAGCAACCATACCCTGTCCACCACGTCCTCTCATGTTGCCCGGCGGACCCTGGCTCCCTCTCCCTCTGCGATCATCACCCCTTCCAGCAGCCTTTAGTGTATCCTGTATCCCGCCAAACATACGGGCATGTGCATTCCTTCCATCTCTACCACTTGGTCCCGTTGGTACACCGCCTGTTGGTCCACTAGTGACGCCTGGTGTGGTGGGTGCGCCATTGTGCTGGCCTCTTGGTCCTGATGGTGGCGCGGAGTTGATTGGCGCTTGGACGGATGGTGGGGCGCCTTGTGGCCCGTTGCGCTGGTTCACGTTCTGGTTTTGAGCTTGCTGACTTTGCTGGTTGTCCCTGTGCCATTCCGCATGACGAGAAGGATGGAGCCCAGGTGGTGGAGCGTTATGTGCCGCTGGATTGACTTGTCTAACTTCTGCTGGAAGCTGCGGAATTCTACTTGGATGAACCGGCAGCGCGGCAGGCGCCGCTGCAGGAGCTGGTGGCTGTTGCTGCTGCCCCTGCGGCTGGCTATGCGAAGAGTCAGGCCTATCAGATCTCCTTTCACGGCCTCCACGATCGGCGGCTGGTCCAGTAGGCGGCGGACTTGGCCCAGTTGGTGGGATGATCTCTCTTCTGCCATCTCTGCCAGGACTTGGTGGACGAGGGAGGTTTGGCTGCTGCTGTGGCTGTTGCAATCTGCCATCGTTTCTTGGCATGTTCTGACCCTGCTTCTGATCCCTACCTCTTCCTTGACCTCTTGGTCCAGAAGGAATGGCATTCTCAGGCGCAGCGCTCAAGCGTCCGAAATTGGCATCATCTTGACGACTTGGCTGATTAAGACGCCCATGGTCTGGGTCGACCTGCGGCATCGGTGGCACCGGCCGAAAAGCGTCTCTGCCCAACCTCTCTCCCGTCCTACTATCGTTGCGCGCATCACCACGACCTCTTAGTTGTGGTGGCGCATCTCTGGAGCTTGGCTTATCATGAGTAGGAGACCAGCTATCAACTGGTGGAAGTGGGGCAGCTATTCTATCCATACGTCCTTGTTGACGAGAATCTTGACGGGCATCCTGCTGTCCCAATGCGGATCCATGTCCAGAAGGTTGGCGATCTCCACGTCTTGGTGAAGGGCCACGAGAATGTGGCTTCTCATCTCTATGTCCCCTTGGTGATGCCGTACGGGCTGGAAGCGAGCCATGGATTGCAGCTGCCCGAGCAGGAGCGACATTTGGCTCGATTTGAGCCAAACGTTCTGGATTGATCGGTGGCTCTCTGACAGGCTCAGGGCCAGGGCGAGCTGGCTCATCGCGTGGCTTTGCAGCATTCACGTCCGAAATGCGCTCACGGCGCGAACCGTGCGCGCCTTGTCTTGACTCGGTGAATGGATCGGCGGAGCGGTTGACATTGAAGCGGTCCCTTGGATTAGGACGCTCAGATGGTCCTGGCTTAGTCAGATCGCGACGATCTGGAACGCCACGATCGATTCCACGATCAACACCTGCGTTGTCTGCTGACCTCCAGCTTGGAGCTCCAGATGGTCTGTCAAGGCGTTGTGAGTGAGCATCTCTCCTGTCAGCTCCTCTGCTTGGAAGGTGGCGGTCTACATTGCCTCCCCTCGGAAGAGGGGGAAGAGGGCCATCAGGACGGATTGGAAGGTTAGATGGCTCTTGACGTCCAGAGTGTCTTGGTGGAAGGTTGCCAGAGCCGAATGAGTCGGTGCGACCTCTGTTAGCCGAGCGGTTAGCATCTGCAGCTGGACCGCGAGCTGGCGCAGCAGTTAATGGTGCACCCCTGTACTTGTCTCCCTTAGCCGAGTCGGTAGCCTCGTTCTCAACATTCGCGTTGAGCGAGCTGGCTGATGCTGGCTTGAAATCTGGCGCCGTAGCCATGAGCACAGTCTTCATCTCCGCAGGCTTCGAGCTTGCAGGCGAAGCCTTGCCATTAGTCTGTGGGCCATCACCCTGATGTTTATTAGCACTAATCGCCTGCTCGTGGGCACAAGGCACACTTACAATATTATTAGCAAAGGCCTGCGTCAACAGCAGCTTCGGTAATCTCTTATGCAACCCTGGCAGAGCAGCCGAAGCCAATAGTGACAAATCACTCCTATGCTCCTTCTCCCTCTTCACAATATTCTCCAGCGTCATGATGAACTGCTTGCCCATGAAGTCGATTGCCGGGAAAAAGTCGACGCCGACCTTCAGTACGGTAATCGCGTTGCGGATCTGCATCCACTCATCGCCACCCAAGCACGTCTTGAGGGCGGTGAACAACGACTTGTGCCACCCGTGAAGAACTCGTCTGAACTCTTCGTGGTCCAGGAGGTCGCCTTCCGGCTTGCCATCCTTGTTCACCTTCTTGGCGAAGCCGATCAGCTCTTGTTTTGAGCCCCATGCCTCTTTCTCGAAGGTCGCCTTGTCTGCGTGCCATCTCGAAAGCTCGCCGAGCAGAGATCTAAGAAATCTAGCAAAGCACTCAGCTTCTCTAATAGTGCATGAAAATATGACAGCGCGTAGGCGATGTGGCTTGAATATCCTAACAAACAAGCTTAGAGTGCGGAAGTGAGGAGTGCCAGACTTGTGTAGAAACTTGATCATCTCAAACACATAATCGGCATCGCTAGGAGACAAAAGCATGCGCGGAAGCAGACATTCCTCGATTAGAGCGTCGGTCAAGGTATCCGGCTTGGCATCATTACTGAACCACGTTTTCTTAGCTTGGTTCAGGCAAGCACGGTTACGGCTGTACTGTCCCATCTGATCCTTCGATTCGTTGAGAACGTTCTCCTTGATGGCGTCAAGCTCCTTCCTCTTTGCCTCTCTAACGGCTGCCATGAGTGTTCTGTCCTTGGAAACCTCTTGCATCTCCTTCGTCAGGCGAGCGTTCTCAATCGTGTAGCTGTCCATTGGGACCTGGATGTCGGCTAGAGTTAACTGCCAGAATGTGACGTAAAACTCTGGGCTCAACAACTTCCATGGCTTCTCTGGCAAAATCGTTTGCACAGATTCGATCAGCGGCTGAAGCACGTCGTTCCAGGAATCGCCGGCAGATACTGATGGTGTGTCCGAAGGTCCGTCGACCATTGGGATGTCGGTAGTGTCTGCCATGGAGACATCTCCGTTGGTCACCTCAGCAGATGGTTCCTTGGCGGTATCTCCTCCCGCTGTTCCCATCTCGACGTCGCCATCAGTACTGGAAACAGGGCTACTCTGGGCAGTGCCGTTCGTCAGCTTCTTCGGTGCAGCGCTAGCTGCCAATTTTCCAGTGTAAGTGGCTCTACCAATAGCAAAAGCTAAGGAAGGATCGAGTCCAAACTGCGAGATGAGATCGAGGGTATTCGGCACGAGGTCGTCAAACTCCTCGACAGTTAAACTGCTACGAAGCAAATCCAAAAACTGCATTAAGATCGTCTGCGTCTCATCGACCATTGTGGAGAGGTACTTGATGAATGCCTCATCATCAGGGACACGAAAGAGCGATATCTGGCGGTGCTGGGCGATGGCTACCAAGAGCTGGCCCGCAAGTCTTGTCTCAGTGAGGGACTTCAGCAGACGTTTGGAAGTCTTCTCAGACTCGTAACGCCTGTCCTGTAGACTGATCAGGGTCTGCTTTCTCAGCACAGGTCCACCTGTCAAAGCAAGGAGCTGGGCGTCCGTGAAATCGGTGTCAGGCACAACACCGCACATCTGCTTGATCAGCTCTTGCAAGATGATCAAATCGGTTGAGTTTCCGCGGTAGAGCTGATGGTTGACGTATTGCAGAATCGGCGCTGGGTTCATGATAGAGAAACGCTTGAAGACCTTGCCAGCAAAGTTTGCCAATGCCAACAACCATTTACTGGTCAAAAGTGCATTGTGGCTTTGTGTGCGGTTCCTGGTTTGTTTCCCAAGCGAGCTCATCAAACTCCAAATCAGGACGTCGTATCCGAGGTCTGTGAAGTACTTGGCACACTCCACGACGACATCCGTCAAATTGCTGTACGACTCGATCTGGCCCAAAGCAATTCTGAAAACGACACCAGGGTTGGCGTATGCAGTTTTGGCTAACGCACGAGCCGAAGGTGAGATGTTGGTCTTGCTAATACGTTTCATGGTGGCTAACGTCTCGAGCTCTGCCCTCTTGACAACCTTCATCATGGCCGGAAGTCTTGAGGTGGCGCCCTCGAACCATTCGGCGTAAATGCTGTATCTGACTGAGGTTGGATAGTAGCGCAACATGTCGTAAATCTCGTTAACAAGATTGGTGTTCGCGTGTGTATGACTGAGTGCAGGAACAAGCAGTCTCTTGAGGAGATCTTGCCACCTCTTAAGATTGGCCTCAGATGGGTCCTCGGCTAAGCTCTTGTTGCCAATGCTGGCCAGCTTAGAGAGCAGCTCACTATTGCTGCCGATGTTGACACCTGATAGATTGAGCAGGGTGTCGCAAAGGGTGAAAATGTCGTCCACCGATTGGCAGATGGGGATAGCATCAGACCACTCGTCCCAGTAGAACTTATATGTCCCGCTCTCGCCTTCGTCAAACTTGTCTGGATAAGGCCAGCGCACCGCGTGGCGACGCGGAAGCTTGGTGAGACGCACTGAGCCCCTGGCAACTCCAGTTTGGTCGAGATCAGCAACATCCTTTTGTGGAATCTCGAATTGCTCTTGACTTGACAGTCTAGTGGTCTGGAAGACATTTTCAATCTGGTGGATGAACATGCGATGCAAAAGCTTGTGCACCTTCGGCTCAACGTCTGCGATCCAAGGAAAGCGCCCGAGTATGAATAGAGATTCAGGTAAAGCGCCGATTGTCAGTAGGTTGACCAATAGCACAACCTTCTGGTTCTGACAATCTGGCAGTTTCTCGTTTTCTGGTTCTGTGATCGCAGCTCCAGCTGATTCTGTTTTCGAACCTGGCATCTCTCTTGATCTGCCTGTGGTTGGTACCGTATCGTCCGCCAATGCGCCGGCCATCATCAAAGCATTAGTTCCTCCTCCTGGCCGCGACGCCTTCTCCTTCTCCAACATTTCCTTCTCTTCCTTCACCTTATATTCAGCCATATCCTCGTCCAAAGGATGCAAATGCGGATATAAATCCCTCAGCGATATGAAGCCGATCTTTATCAACAGAGCTGCTAGAAACACCAGGTTTTCTGGCATAGTATCGCCCTTGTCGCGGGCAGGCGATGCATAGAACCGCATTTTGAACCCAAGCAGTTGTGCCGCTGTACGGTTGCCTTTGGGTGGCAGAGTGCCTGTTGCTTCGATCCAATCGTGGTCTGCGTCATCGTCGTCAGCTCGTGCAGCAAGGATTTGTTGTTTCGTTGCAGCATCAACCGGTTGCCTTCCGCCAAGCTCGTAAAACGCATCCATGCCAATTTCTCGGGCGCGATCCCAGAATAGGTTGTCGCGAGCGAGGTGAAGAGCAGCAAGAGCCTCTCTATCATGGTCCGTTGACTGGAATCTACCTGATCCTGCCAGTATCCATTTCGGCACACTGTCGCTGTCTGGATGATTGCCTGCGAGGACATACTCCCTTGGCCACCAGGAACTGATGCGCAAGAACTTGACAAAGAATTGGTATCTCTTGATGAGTGACGACGCCATCAGATCCAGGAAAATATCGAGTGTCCTGCCTACGTCCAGATCAAACGTGCCAATTAAACCCTTGACTCTTTCGAATGACCCTTCCACAGCAGACTCGTTAGGCTCCCGGGCAACTATTTCGCTAGTAGAGTATAACTCATTGAAGAGCTTTGCAAAGCCTTCCGTCTCTTCTCGTAATAGGTTGTGGTTAGATTGACGGTAGAGGATATTGGTTGCGATTCTGATTCCACGTTTCGCAAATTGCTCTTTAACAAGGCCGGCCTTCTCGAGTACTTGTGTCTCCAGGTTTTGTCTCATCAACTCAGGCGATACTCCACTGGCAGCCAGAATATATTTCATCCCAGCATGGTATGGTTCCGCCTCGGCGATGATGGAAAACGAGTCCAGGAAGAGTAGTGGGCCATCGATCTTCTCGGAGTCGACCTCAATCGTAGCTGGCAACTCCTTCAGAATCTCCTGCACACAGGCTCCTGCATCTGATGATTTCAGCAAACCATTCAGCCCTGCCCTGACAAGCTCTTGAAATATCACAGAGAGGTCGAGGACATCCAAGTCGTCCAATGCTTGTAAACCAGCCTTTATGAGCTCCTGACGACCCCCCATGGTCCAAGACTCCACCCGTTTCGGCGTTACATGCGAGTACTCGTACGGAGCCGGGTTCTGAATCGATTCTGGTGTCGGCGATCGTCTTGCGACAGGTGTATGCGCTCTCACTGGGGGTGGTGCTTGTACGGGTGTAGGTGTTTGAGGCGCGCTTGGTGCTGGTCGAGCAGGTGGAGGCGACATTCTTCCTGCTAGATTCTGGCCTGTTGGCGTGCCTGGTTGCGAATTCTGAAAAGTGTCGCCCTCTCTTCTTCCACCTCTGCCTGCTCCTCCAGCGCCATCTCTCCTGCTTCTCCTCCTCCCACCATTTCTGCTGTCTCCGCCGCGCATATCTTCTCCGCGGTCAGAGGTGAAGCTCGAGTTACCTGGGCGGTATGGCGATGGTCGCCCTCCGTCGGTAAGGTCGGTAGAGCCGGCTTCTCCTCTTCTGCGCTTCGGCGGCATTGAAATCCGGAGCCTTTGTGGTTGCGACTTAAGTCTTATTCATGAGGATTTGGTTTGGGTGGTATTGAATCTTGGTAATTTCGTAAAGTTGACCGTTTCTACGGAGTATGCTGCGTCGAGATGCAACTATATCCTACCCTGAAAGGAATGTTGTTGTGTTGTTGTGGATACGTTGTTGTGGTGTAGGTATCGCGATGTGCTCACAGCTACCCATACGACCTCGTGGAGTTTCGCGGCTTTCAACAAGGTTCTAGCTAAACCCAATCCAGAGCAAGGCTCCACACCGACACCAGGGCTTTCACGTGATGTCAAGGCACAAGCAATGCCAAGCACTATGCCAAGGTCATCCGGCGCTACCCCAGCATTAGCTTAGGGGGCTCCACGCCAAGGATTCCAGGCGGGCACGTCATTTCGAGGGTCGTTCAGTGGTTGAGAGCGTTGAGGCAGTTGAACAGTGAGGCGGCGGTGCCACCATGACTCAGTTAAATATGAACTTCGACTTGTTTCTTTTGCGCTTGTTGTTTGCTAGATACATACCATAAGATCAAGATGCCTTCAAACGAGGCGACCAATGGCTTAAATACAGCCAGCACTCAAAGATATGGTCAGTACGGTTCCTTAATCTAGTCCGGTCGAGGTCCGACCAATCGATTAGCAACACCGAGAATTTTTACTGAATACTACCAAGAAAGAACCCAGAAACAGCCGGAGAACCCGTTCGCAGAGCTTATTCCTGATCAAAACATCGCCATAATTCCCTCTTTGACTCTCGAGTCCGGCGTTACACTTCACAATGTCCCGCTCGCATACAGCACGACGGGCAAATTGTCCCCGAATAAGGACAATGCCATGGTTATCTGCCACGCCTTGACCGGCAGTGCAGATGTTGGAGATTGGTGGGGCCCATTACTCGGAGGCCCAGGACGAGCATTCGACGTCTCGCGATTCTTCATCATATGCATGAACAGCCTCGGCAGTCCATACGGCACAGCCAGTCCAGTAACCTACAAAGACGGCGATCCAACACAAGGGCGATACGGCCCAGAATTCCCTCTCACAACCATCAGAGACGATGTAAACCTACACAGGCTTCTGCTCGACGACTTGGGGATAAAGCAGGTCGCCGCCGTTATCGGAGGTTCGATGGGCGGAATGCTCGTCCTCGAATGGGCATACTTCGGCAAAGACTACGTGCGCTGCATCGTCCCGATCGCCACATCGAGTCGACACAGCGCATGGGGGATTAGCTGGGGAGAAGCACAGCGGCAGAGCATATACGCAGACCCAAAGTACGACGATGGGTACTATCCATTCGAAGATCCACCTTCAGCTGGATTAGGAGCTGCACGCATGTCCGCGCTGCTCACATATCGTAGTCGCGACTCCTTCGAATCTCGCTTCGGCAGGAACACGCCAGATGCATCGAAGAAACAGAGTATAAACGACTCTCAGCGCCCCATCACTTCATCAGAAGAACACTGGGCAATCCACAATGACGGACACAAAACCACCCGTCCACCACCAAGCCGCCTCGGCAGTACAGCAGGGACCCCGCCGCGCTCACCGCCACCCTCAAGCGCTGCATCCATTGCAGCCTCAATAGCCGCCTCAAACCCATCAACAGCGCCCTCCTCCCTCTTCTCAGACAATATTTGCGCCGATGCCTCAGCCTTCACAGATCCGCAATTCCACGGCGCCACGATCGCGGCTCCTCCTTCCCCACCAACGAATAGACCGCGCGGTGGGACGAGTTATTATTACTCCGCACAATCATACCTCCGCTACCAGGGCAGTAAATTCGTGAAGCGCTTTGATAGTAATTGTTATATCGCTATTACGAGGAAATTGGACACGCATGACCTTTCGCGGGGACGGGCAAACTCCGGCTCGGAGGCCTCGCAGGATCCGATAACGGAGGCGTTGGGAATGATAGAACAGCCTACGCTGGTGTTGGGGATTGAATCAGATGGGTTGTTTACGTTTGCGGAGCAGGAGGAGATTTCGAGAGGGGTGAAAGGGGCCAGGTTGGAGAGGATTGAGAGTCCGGAGGGACATGATGCTTTCTTGTTGCAGTTTGAGCAGGTTAATAAGCACATATTGGGGTTTTTACAAGAAGTTTTACCCGACATCATGGGGAAGCCTGGGGACAACCAAGTGGCAGAGGAAGAGGGTGTTGGTGCGGTTACTAAGACGAGTACTTTTGGAGAAGCGGAGGTTGAGGATATTACTGCCTGGTAGATAGATGGTAGACGGGCCGGAAGACAGGAAAGAGAGAATACATAATCCGGATGAGAACCGCCTGGACGTAGACAGAGCGTATTGGTTGTTTGACGACCCAATGGAGTTCATTGATGCCAGATGGCAGCAGCATATTGGTTGTCTGACGACCCGATGGCATCATAAGTCCATTGATGCTGAGAGCACGTATGTGTATTGGCTAGAGTAGAGAGCAGCATATTGGTTGTATGACGACCCGATGGGATACCATTGATGCTAAAAGCTCACCGCCTAAACATTTACCCACATCTCCATACACTGTTAATCGGTTTGCGACTTTGGGTTGTGCTCCTTGCTTCGTGCCTTTGTTCTATCGCCCAGTCCAAATGGCGCATATTACACCCTCCCCTAGGCACTAACCAGTTGGCCCTTTCCCGGCCTTGACGAAAGTTCCAAAGTTCGACCCACGCATATAAGTACATGCCCTCCCCCTTTTTCCTCGCATGCTGCCTCTCTTCCATCTGTCCATGAGCAACCACCACGTTACACTCCCAGTACTCATGAAGCTAATCGGTTTGTGAGCTCTCCAACTTCTTTCAACCTCTTCCCTTCCCTCGTATAACGTCCATGTGATGCAATACCATAGCTGGTAGTTGATTTAGGGACGGGACCCGAGGCATAACCTGCTAGTTTGCGGACGCCTTGCTCCATTGCCAACCAGCTTTGCCTTTCCGTTTCCGTTCCTTTTTTTGTGGCGGTTTTCGGGATTGTACGGTGAACCTGTGTAGCTCTCATATAATGTTGGAGTGTGTATGTAAGAATCGGTACTGCAAACAAGGTATGTTTGTGGAGACGTGAGCGGAAACTTTGGCAACATCACAGCAGAGCAGCATCGCTGAATAGCTCGACAATCCCCGGCCCATATGAGGACATACGCGCGTCGCTCGCTCTCGTGATTGGCTGGTTGGTGTATATCGACGGGTTGGAAATGGCGCCGCCATTGACAAGCCCACTGTACTGCAATATGGTGTATGAGATCGTGCCGCCATCTCGCGTTGCAACCAAGTTCATGTTGGCAAATGCCCGGTCAGCCGCCTCCACTCAGCCAGCGTAAAGTTGGACCGCAGCCACCCACATGAGGCCACCCCCCCCTTTCCTTTTGCAACATTTTCTCTTCCGAACCTTAGCTGCACGGGAATTCTGCTTCTGCTCATTCGAATCTACGAATTGTAGCAAGAGCTCAAAGGCGGGCTATTGAAACCTCATGCCACATTGCTCCGCACCCAGGCCTCCAGCATGATGCTCTGGCGGCATTGTGTGATATCGCCATAACAAGGTGAAGCAGCTTGCTGCATGAATCGAACTTGTGGCTTGTGGTTTTTTTGTGCTGTGCTGTGGTTCGATGTGCAGTGGTTCGAATACTCGGTGAGGCTGTGTGTTCTGGTGTCGGCTTTGGTACGCATGTACATTTTTGCCATGTTGTGGAATGCCGCATAGCTGGCGTTCGAGAGTCGTGTGCGACAGTGGTGCGAAATTAGCTACTGTGGCTGTGGCGTGGTGTAGTGTAGTGTGGTGTCGTGGCCATATCGCCAAAGATCGATATGGCGCTGGTGTATATACGGGACACTAGAAGTCTGCACAATGGGACCTGAGGCCGATCTTGTGATAGCCACGTCCATACAGCCGGGCTGTGCTGCCGGTGTCATGAGGAGAGGAGGACGGCGCATGAATGAGTACACCGCCAGAGCATGGCATGAGCACAGAAGCATATTCTGGGCATGGCGGTCTTGTATGCCCCGTAGCTAGCAAGCATTTGAAGCTAGCCAATGCCGCTGTGAACCCAAGAATAGTGTTGCGATTGAGTGCTGAAGTACGACGCCCAAGCGAGGGCTCGTAATAGCAAGATGGGTGTTGAATATATACTGAAGCAACACAGAAAGAAAGTACAAGATAAGAGTTTTGACAAGGCTTGGTGTATACTGCCGAGGAAAAAATAAAAAGAAAAGTTCGAATAAAGAGAAGGTGCTGCTATATAGTGCTAACTCGCTATCTGGCCCAGCTTGCAGCAAGCAACAACCTCGACGCCAAGCTTGCAAGGTTGCCCAAAGCACAATCAACAATCATCAAGGGGAAACTGGATGGAGTAGGAACATCATGTTTGTGGTTGCCTATCTATTGTGTATGCTATGACATGTGCATACAAGCCAATCATCTACTCATTCTGTCCTGATCTCCCTCATATTCGGTGGTTGCTGTGGCGATGATGATGGCAATCATTGTAGACAACTTCCGATTTCCAAGTGTTTGCCTTCCAGATACTCATCCAACCATATCGGTATGGCGGACGAGTTTAATACCACGCGGCCATCTCTGGTTTCATCCAACACTCAGCAAAGAGGTCAGACCACTCCCCACCCGTACCACAATCCTCTCTCCCGATATCTGTCTCTGATCCATGTGTATCTGGTCTGTCGTCATGTATATCGTGATGTACCCTTTCCAGGTATCCCACCATCACCCGATCTATGTGCTGCTCTAGCGTGTTGTGACTCTACCATGTACCTAGACCCATGTGGCGGAAGCCAACACGGTCAACACCCGAAATCGAAATAATCTCGCAAATCACCCTACCAACGCCATTGCCCGCTGAAAGAAGTACGCCATCAATGCTTTGCTGTACTCAAGAAAATATCTCTTCCCCATTACCTGTCGCCCTCACCCTCAACCCACCACCGTTCTCAAGTGTCGGAGTCGAGGTTTTAGGTATCCGGATTAACTGCCCTCAGAATAGTAGGCGTCTGATGCACCCTCCTCGAATAATCACAATTATCCTGAATCGTCTGCACACTCTCGCGGGACCTATTCCCATCGCCCCTCTGATAAACCGGCGCAAATGGATCCAGTCTCGGATCAACCGGCATCAACCTACTCCTCCTATTCCCCGGCGCATTATCCCCCGCCTGCCAGCCTTCCACCACGTTCCGTCCATCCGTGCCAAGCATATACCTACTGCTTTCGGACATGGTTCTTGCGGGTGTGGGTGCGGTACTAGAGGCATTGGAGCGGAGGACCTCCTCGTCACGCCCCTTGCGCTTCTTGCGTAGGAAGAAGAAGATCAGAATTCCGATTATGGCAACGAGGGCGATGAGACCGATGGCTAGGCCGACGGCTTGGCCGGTGCCGAGGCCGCTGGAGCCGCTGTCTTTGCTCTTGTTTAGGGCTTCGGGCGGGGCGGTGGGTGTGACGACAATGGTTTGCACCTGGCCGGTGATGGTGACTTGGGAAGTGACGGGCGTAGCAGTCCAGGTCGGGCTCGAAGTCGCCTCAGTAGTCTCAGTAGTCTCAGTAGTCTCAGTAGTCTCAGGGTCCTCAGACGTCGTGGTAGAGCTTTCACTGCTTGAAGTTTTCTATAATATGTCAGTAACGATTCTTACCCAGATCTGATATCTATTCAGAAGGTGACTGAGAAATGGTCGATCCGAAGATAGGGAGTCACGGCATACAGTCGACGATTCGGAGGTGGATGTCGACGAATCGGAGGATGAAGAAGATGTCGTCGGAGGGGCCGAGAAACTTGGGGTAACAATTACAGTGGTTCCGGGTGCAGTGACGGTGGTTACCTAGTGCTCGGAATGTCAAATTGCATACTTGCTGCACCGGATCGTTGGAAGCTGAGGGAGTGGTAGAGGCTAAGGGGTGGATGGCTGGGAGTGGTGTAGACGGGTATAATAATGCATGGAGAGTACGGGCTAGGTGGTGTATATGGCACGAGGATGGCAACATGAGGAAAAATGGAGAGCTACTGACTTCTGGCTTTTTGGATGATGTGGAGGATGGTGTACCCTTGGTGCCCGAGGGTTGGAGGTTGAGTTTGATGTAGCCGTAAAGGTCGTCCTCTTCGCCTCCGCACTGCTCATCTGGATATGCAGGACATGGGGTGTTACAATATGAGCGGTCGACTGTAGTGCCCGGAACGTAGTTGGAGCACCAGCAGAGGTTGCCTTGGATGACAGCGAATGCGTATTTGCCGACACACTGATCCCTACAGAGGCCGGTAGTTTGGTAGATAGACGAAGCTGTGGAGGTGTTAGCTTTGTCCGCAAAATAACACGAGCTTCAAGGGCAACATACTTCCTTGTATATCGTCGGCAGTGTTCATCGTCGAGCAGTATCTCTGCTCGATTGCGGCCGCTGGGGTGAACAGGGCCGCAAGGCCGAAGCAAAAGAAAGCCAGACGTCCAGCCATCGAAGTTGAAGGCGCCATGACTGCGCGGTCTCGTATATTGACAAACGAAACCTATGTGTAGTTGTTGAACGAACGTGATGTAGCTGCAGTCGAGCTGATAGCGAGGGTTGTGGTTGCGCTCTTTTCTTTGAGGCGCCGCGTACGCGGTCGACCAGCGAATATTGTGTTGGTGAACGAGTACCGAGGACAGAGGTAGAAGGGCTGTCTTTGTGGCGTCTTTAGGTATCCGTCTTGGTTGTCTTTGAGTCGAATTATGCGTTGCTTGCTTATTTCGACCTCATCACTCTACCCAGTAGTTGAATCGTCGTGTGTTACTCGTAGGTAGGGTCAGGGTTGGGTGTCGGCGAGGTTGATGGAAGGTTTGGAGGTTGGCGAACTGGGAGTTGTGCGTGATTTGTGCAAAAGTGGAGGGCTAGGTTGTGTTTGAGGTGAACAACTTTCACAGAGCGGTGTTGCCGGAAATAGCACAAAGCACAATTTGTGCACGCCCGGGATTGGACGAAACGGGGAGTAAAACAACAAGATCAGCGCAGCAGGCGGGGCAACAAATGCACGAGAAAGAGGACCAATTGGCGGCAGAGGGGCCACGAGGGGGTTGAAGGAATAAGGATGAAGGGTGAAAGATGAAGGATGAAGGATAAGCAATCGGAGGTGCCCGGGATAACAAGCAAAGATAAAAGCAAGGAAAGAAGCAACGAGAGAAGCAAAAATTGCAAAGACGGAAGGAGGGAGAGAAGGTTAAGCGGTTGGTGTTTATGGCAAATCGTCCCGTCAACTACTGATGGCAGACAGCTTTGACCTTTCTGACACAAGAAGAAATTCATGGACGGTGCGGCAGCGAGGGTGGGCACACTGTACAGGGGTGCCAACCCCAGCCGGAGGGAGAGCATGGGTATCCAGCTTAAACGCGAACTTTCGTCATGTGGAGGTGAGCCAGTTGGAGGGCAGATTGAAGAACACGGTGCTCAAAGAGGACGAGTATGCAGATCTGAATCTTAAGTTGTTGTCGTTTGCAGACAGCGAGATACTTGACTCAGTCCGCGGTTACCTACTTTCTGACCGCATTATCTGTGTCTCGAGATGCAGATGGCTTGATGCGGTGTTTCGCCGACGCTGTGTATGTCGTAGTCCAGGCGTATGTATGGTGATGAGGAGCAGCTGCAGATGTGTGGTATAGCGCTGTAACAATGGTTAGAGAAGGCAGCACGGTAGATGTGCTGTTGCGGCTGGCTTGCTGGCTGGCGGCGAGTATACAGAAAATAAGACACAGAAAGCGGTGTTGTTGTGTCCACTTGTCACGTGATGAGGCTCAAGCTGTCAACCATCAATCGAGCTTGTCATCCAGGGCTTGAAAGCTATCAACCATGGTTCAGAATGGAAGATTTGGAAGATTTGGAAGATTGGAAGATTGGAAGATTGGAAGATTGGAAGATTGGAAGATCGAAAGATCGGGATGTGAAGCTGTCAACCATCAGCCATCCCAATCGACCATGTCATACTGAGCTTGAAAGCTATCAACCATGGTTCAGATTGGGAAACCGGGAGATTGAGAGGTCGGCGGGTGAAGCTACAGTATCAACTATCAATGACTCTAATGGACCATGTCATCAATAGCTTGAAAGTTATCAACCATGGTTCGGATTAAAAGATTGGGAGATTGGAATTGGGAGATTGGGAGATCGGGATATGAAGCTGTCAACCAGACTACACTGCCGCCATACTCGTATCGCCACCAATAATGCTTACTCAGCCGAGACCCTCGTATCGGCAGTCAACCCGATGGTTTTGTTTTCCCTTCTGCCGTCTGGGCAAAGGTGAGGAGTGAGGAGTAACACGGATGCCAAGGAGGCAGGACGGCATTATTGCAATCCGAAAATGCGCTGAGACATGAGATCGCGAAAGCATTCCTGGAGCAATTTTGACGCCCTCAATTATTTCACGTGACCATCATATGTCCTTGCTGTCTCCTTGGCCATCTCTGGTCGGTCTTAGTGATGCTCAAGCACCTACGGTACCTCGAAGGATGTTCGTAAACAACCATGGTGTTTCAACTCAATTATCTCCGCCAATCTTTTCCCCAACCATTACCAATCGGTTGTCGTGTGCTGGCGATCCTCAGAGGACACTTCAGTACCAAAACCGCTTTGCATATTCCGATACTTTCTCCCAATCTCGCTTCCTACATTCAGAAGCGCGTCACCACCGTCGCATCGCCTCTCTCACTAATCTCGTTAACTCTTCATAGCCGAGCGGCTCTCATTGCCGCGCGCAAAATTAGGCCTCTGTCATCGCCGTCCATCGCTTCTCCCGCTATCCTCCACCTCCACCTCCCACCTCCCACCTCCCTGCCAATTAGTGATGAAAGTCGTTGCCACACACACACTCACGCCTGTCTTGTAAGATGACGGACGTGTATAAATACGTCCGTTCACGGAAAACTGCTGTATCTGTACAAAATAGGTCTGTGCGCGAGGCTTCATACGGCCTAGTTTGAGATTCTTTGGGCTCTCCGACTCGAGACTTTGTCGCTCCCAGCGTATTTCGAGTGCAGGTGGTCATATTAACCCTTTGTACAGATACGTAACTTACTTGAACGAATTTTGTAGCCCGTACATTGTTACGTGTGCGGTATGGAAAGGATAAAATACGTATTTCTTTCATCGCCACTGCCAATCAGCTCGTGTTTTCAATACGAGTAGCCAAAGGGAACTTTTATCCACTTTGGTCTCGCCAAGGATCGCAGAGTTTGAACGTCCCATCTCCATTACTTCAGAGCCACTAAATAACCTGCGTATTCTTGGAGGTCCAAATTAGGCTTGGTAAGAGAGGATGAAACTCCTGAAGCGGGTGATGGGCAATGATCGGCCAGGAACAAATGTGCCACAATAGGATGTGCATTAGTAAGAGTTGTGGATGACCGTAGGCTGGGCCTGGCTATAAGGTGAGGTGGGACCACTAGCCCCATGCACGTGCATATCAACTTCTTTATCATGTGATCTGACAGCTCTTGGGAATCCTGAAGGCGTGAGCTTGAGCTTCACAAGTTCCGAGCAAGGAGGGAGGGACAAGAGCAACACAGGCCAACCAGTTGCTCTCTTTCACATCGCGGTAGGTTTGATGACAACGAAACACCAACAGGTTTGCTTTCTTCAATCATGTCATCACAAACTCTTCGCTATAGGTTTTCTCAGCATATTCTCGTTCTCAGCATATTCTCGTTCTCAGCATATTCTCGTTCTCAGCATATTCTCGTTCTCAGCATATTTTCGTTCTCAGCATATTCTCATCCTCACCATCTCCTCATTCTCTCGTCTTCTCATCCTCCTATCTCCTCACCATCTTCTCATCCTCCTATCTCCTCATCCTCCTATCTCCTCGTGTTCAGACTCACAACTCATCTCTGGTTCCACGGATGTCTCGGCGATTACAACAGCCCATTTATTCCTTCCGTCGGCTCCCTCGTCCTAGAGTAAAGGCTCTCCAGATATCCAACTTCAACGGCAACGGATATGGACACATACGGAAGGTGCTAACTAAGCGTGGCCTGACTTTCGCACATTGGCCAAACACACCAACACACGCCAACACCGGCATTTACCGATGGCTTACAGCCACATTCCGCTCGCATCCTCCCAGCATCCACCAGGGACAGCTCGGATCGCCCTCGTATTGCCGGACCAGCTCCTCCATCAACCAATCAGAAGCCCAATTGGTGGTTAGGAGCTCCAGCTGTCAAACTGTCAAACAACTTCCATTACGCCTTCCCATCTTCCGATCCCTCAGCCGTCTCCACGCTTCGTCAACCAGTCCCCTAACCCGTCGTCATAGCTTTACCCCCTCCCTCTTTCCTTGAGAACTATTGACAACTAACATTCGCCGCTTTCACAATGCTTAAGAGCGTCACCGCCGCATCCGCCACTGCATCCGCCACCACCAGACACCTTCCCAACCTCATACTCCACTCCCTCAAGACCGGCCAAACTATCAGAATGGCATCCATGAAAGCCATGCTTTACAATGGCCCCGGAGATATTTCCCTAGGTACCAAGGCCAAGCCCTCCATCCAATCCCCGACCGACGCCATAGTGCGCCTCACAAAGACAACAATCTGCGGCACAGACCTCCATATCGGCAAAGGCGATGTCCCTACCTGTTCCCCGGGCACCGTGCTGGGCCACGAAGGCGTAGGGATAATCGACTCCGTGGGCTCCAGTGTCAGCCAGTTTAAGGAGGGTGATAAGGTGCTGATTAGCTGTATCAGTTCGTGTGGGACGTGTGCGTATTGTAAAAAACAGATGCCCTCCCATTGCGAGACTGGTGGCTGGATATTGGGGAATACTATTGATGGGACGCAGGCGGAGTACGTGCGTACACCGCACGCAGATTCATCTTTGTACCTGATACCAGGCGGCGCAAACGAATCCTCATACCTCATGCTCTCAGATATCTTCCCGACGGGATTCGAATGCGGCGTCCTCCGCGGCAAGGTGGCGCCGGGAGGATCGGTCGTTATTGTAGGCGGAGGCCCTGTGGGCTTGGCGGTGTCGATCACGGCTCAGCTTTACAGCCCGAGCCAGATTATCTTGGTGGATCAGGATGAGAATCGCTTAAAGGTTGCAAGGAAGTTTGGAGCAAGTCATACGATTAATCCGAACAAGCAGAATGTTAAAGAGGAGGTGTATAGATTGACGAACAATGTGGGGTGTGATAGTGTCATTGAGGCTGTGGGTGTCCCGGCTACGTTCTTGACGTGTCAGGATCTTGTGGCGCCGGGGGGTGTTATTGCGAATGTCGGGGTACACGGTACAAAGGTGGACCTTCACTTGGAAAGTCTTTGGGACAAAAATATCTCTATAACCATGGCATTAGTCGACGCGGTCACTACTCCTATGTTGTTGAAGTTGGTTGAGTCAGGCAAGGTGGACCCGAGCGCGTTGATTACGCACAAGTTTAAGTTTGAGCAGATGGATGAGGCGTACCGGGTGTTTGGACAGGCGGCTAAGAATGAGGCGCTAAAGGTACAGATCGAGATGGATTAGCGGAGGGTGGAAGTGGCAAATAGAGGTGATAAAATCGATTTGTTAGCATGCTGGCGGTTTAGGTGTGTTGTTTTGCTTGTCAAGCTGAAGTGGTTGTTAAGCGGTTTGCCAAACTGGAAAGGTGTTAATTAGCCAAGGTCTGGAAAGTGAACAGGTTCGAGTGTAAAACCCCTCTCTTCCCGTCTTCCTCCACTTTCTTTCCGTCTTCCTCCCCTTCCTTTCTCTCCGGCCTCGCCTGGCGATATATATCCAACAGCTCGAGCTTCCCGCCATGAACTATACATAACCGCTTCCTCGGCATCCACAGCACGCAACGTCCACCATATCCAGCAACGACTTTCATCCATCACCACACTTGCACAACGCCACAACTACACCACACACATCATCACCAGCGTTCAGGGCTTCGATCCAAACATGGCCTTTCCGTACAACACTGTCAACACTTACACCAAAACACCACATCTTTCATCGATGCCATGCAGTCCCGATCACAAAACTACCGTGGTCAACCACTTAGCGAGTAAAACTTGGGCCCATCACAACGCCAATTGAGTGTCGTGTGGCTGAGCTACAGGCAAACCATACACCGTACACAAGTTACAGCAGAGCTATGCCACCCGAACAACAATCCAGACGCCATTCTCGATATGAGCTTTGGACAAGGCGGTCGCAACCGTGTTTGAGCTCGCCCGTGCTCTCCCCCAGGTAAACTTTGACCCCGGCGTGGCTTCCTTCATTCCGTGAGGTGGTAGTGTTTCAGCAGTGAAACACGCGGTTTACCTAGTAAGCCACAATCTTCTCGTTCCACAACAACCAGGTATTCTCCACGCACGCCACAGCCCCTGCGTTAACGGCCCTCAGCTTTCGCAAGTCGCCCTATACTCTCCCAACGTGACAGAATCGATGACAGCGTGCGACGACTTGTAGCAAGTTTTCCAGCTCCTCGTTGGTTGTGGAATAGCCCTTTATTTTGGCAAACACGTTCATGTTGACGTGCCAGCGGCAGAGGATGTAGTCGGACTGGGCAAACTCCACCCTCAACGCGTTGATGAGTGCCGACTCTCTGTCGCTGACGGACGGACGTTCTGGGCATCGAAATGTGGCGTTGATCCAGCATCTCCTTCATTTTCGCGAGCGCCCAAGCGTGGTCCTCCTCTTTTGCGGAACGGCATGTTGAATCTGTTCATTTTGTATGCGCAGTCAAGGGGGGCGATGTCGGCATACTGCTTAAACAGCTTGATTGAGGTGTGATGGGCGAAAAAAGGGCGTGTAAAGCGGCCGTCGTTGTCAGCCTCTAGTCGGACAACGCGGTCGCGCTCTACCAGCTCGTCAACAAGCCACTCCGCTGGCGTTTTATCTCCCAGCTCTTCTCGCCCCATCCTCTGTTTTGTGTTGTAAACATCGCGTTTGGTCAGGAGAGTTTCGTGGTTTGCCTCTAGTTCTTGGATTATCATCGGTACTGGGTCTGCCATATCTAGGGGCCTGTGGGCGCGGGACTGAGTTTGGGGTGTTCTTTTCAACCACCCATTTCGATAGGCGGTGTGGGCGATCTGCTGGGAGGAAGCAGGATGGTTGTGGTGGTCTCGGTCGTCAGAAATCGTCCCATTCCAGGTGCCGTCGAGGCGCTGCGTGGCCATGATCCAGAAAGGGCAGTCGCACTTTGTGATGAGTTGCTGGTGCGCCGCTTAGATGGATGGAGGTTTGAGTCGCGTCGGTCTCGGCATTTCCCTCCCTTGTCACACATAAACACAGATCGTGCTGTCGTCCGTCTCTTGTCTGGGTCGTTTTCAAGGATGATAGCGTAGCTGTTCACGTAGGCGTGGTCCTCGTAGCGCGTGATGAGGGAGTCGCCGGATTTTTAGTTGTCGTCGGAGAGGTTGTTTCCCAGACGGGGGACTGAGGTTGATGTGGGAATAGGAGCATCGGCCGGGTGCGGCGTGCTACTGACAGCTATGTGTGAGCTGTTACTGGCCATCGAAAGCGTGGGCGATTGGTTGTAAGTGAAAGCGGTGTATCAAGTCGTGACACAATTCCTCGCAAGATAGCCATCAAGAACAAGACAGCGACGTCACAAAGACACAAAGAATACAAAGAGAACAGGGATGGAGTGCGCGGGTTTTATCTGAACGCGCTGCATTTAACAAAGTGCGCGGCTTTATCCTATCTCGCGGGATTTAGCCAGTATGTGGCGCGGTATTTAACCTATCCCTATATGAGCTACTAGTGTTCTGGCTTGGCACCACCTCCATGCTTTGCAAGTGTAAGAGGGAAAATATATAGACGGAGGGTGTAAGGAAAAGAACGCACGCAGCCAAAGGCCCATACTTTCTGAGATGGGAAAAGGATGAAAATTTGCCTTATGGGGGGGTCTTAACCGGCTGGCGGCCACGTAAGAGACTTCTGTCGAGGTCGGAAAGTCCAATTATACGGGGAAAGGATCGGCGGCTACCGCGCTATGTCTGAGGGGTGCTTCAAATGGAGGATGGGGGCTTTGATTAAGAGGGTAGGTGTCCGGGGTAGACGGACATAGGGAAGCTCAGATTACTGGAGTTGGATGAAAACGCGCCAAGCACTGTTTTCTATGGCTACCTCTAACTGTTGCAATAACTGTCATCTATGAAGAGCCGGGGAAGGAGGAAACGCAAGATTCCTAGTAAGGAGGAAGATGGTTGAGGTGCATCGCCATCGCTGAAGGTTTAGCAGCGGACAACTTCACGCATGAGTACGTCGCCATCCAGTGGGCGACCGGGGAGGCTTCAGAGAATAGAGGTAGTAGAAATCTAAAAAACTGAGAAGCGAGTACTCTGAAGATCGGCCATTGTGCTCCGATGAGTGATAGACTCACGCGTACACTGGTTGCTGACCGGTGGGCCACTAGGCCCACGACGAGTCATAACTTCGTTCCAACCAGCTTCTGGAGGAGTACATAAGCAGTGCTCTTAGTTTCTACCCTCTTCAACGCGCCGCTACTTTACTGTGTGCAGTGGACACAATCTCTTCGTCGGAGGCCCCCGTACCTCTGGAATTTCTCGCACTCGTCTCTTTATCGATGAGCGAACTAACCCTACATACCAACGAAGTAGCCCCGGGCACCCGACAGGCTCCCTGCTTCGACTAATCTAAGCGATGAAAAGACGAAGCTGCACTACAAGCGAAAGCCGCTTCAGTCACCACGCACACAATGTCCGAATTCCACGTTCGCCGCGTCTCCACCTCTTCCCTCCAAGCTCCACATCAATAGTTGGCGAGCCACTAAGTTCTGACCCAAATCGGCCAGCGTCTACGATGCTTTACGGCATAACATCTCCTTCGCAGCGTAGTGTGCACCTCTTCCGGCTGTTACAACTCAAGGCTTAGCACCGTCAATCCACGTGAATATTGTTCGTCTCTATCTTTTTACCATCGGGCTCCGAGTCTTACAACCACGCGCAATCATAGAGTCGCCGACAAGTGTGCCAACGACCTCGGCCGACGATCATTCAAGCACAACGCCACGCGTCCGTATACCCGTCTTACTTCCTTTCACGTCTGCTAACATACACAAGTACCGTAACTTCCCACCAACATCCAGCGCCAAGATGCCCTCCGCCAGTTCCACCCTCACCACCCTCCAAGCCCGCATCTTAGCCATCGAGCGCGAGAACGCCGCTCTCTCAAACGGTATTACGGCCCTCGAGCACGAGAACGCATCACTAAAACAATGCCTTAATCACCGGAATCTGCATCAACGTCCGCACCCTCCACGGTCGCGGCTTAAGCTTGTCGATCTCGCCCTCAACCAACGTCCGGGGGCTCAAGCTTCTCATCCAGGATTTTCAGAGTTCGGTCCAACTGAAGGAATGGGATATGCATGTTATTTTCCGGAATAGATATCTTGAGGATGGGAGGACGCTTGGGTACTCTGGGGTTGAGGAGGGAGAGGCTGTGTCTGTGGTGCCGAGGGCCAGGGCGACGGCTGGTGGGAGATGCTGCAATCAAATCGATGTTGAGAAGGGCGGCCGGGCCGAGATGCTTCGCCTGTTATCATTGCTGGGCACAAATCCGCAAATTTTGTTGGTCAAGCGCGATCTAGAAAACTGCTTCACTGGGGGTATCTACCTCCACTTCCAGTCAAGTCTACCTACATCTACCATCTCCGCCAAAACCCTCTACAGCATGACAACTCCAACCCCACTACCACCCGCCGTATCCACCTCATTACGTGCATCAACACCACCAGCAATCGGGTTAGCATTGTAGTTGTAGAGATAGTAATGCAGTTGTCCGTCACCCTTTCCGAATTTCTGCTGCTCAAGGAACATCGTGTTGTCTAACAAAGACAACGCATTGAAGACATCAAACTTGTAATTCTTGGCCAAGATAAGAGCGTCGTTGACCAAAGAGTTGAGGCGAGTTTTAAGAGATGGCTTATCGATAGGTTTGTCGGCGGTCGCAATGCCGATCTCAGAGGCGTAGTAGTAGAGGTAGGCTGCCTTGATGGTCTCGTGTTTTGGATTGCCAATTACGGTGGACTCGAGGTTGTAGAAAGAGATGTAGTCGGTTATTTTGTGGGTTTGTGGGTCCTTCATCACATATTAGCATTGCTCTCCTTATAGATAGTCGTTCGGAAGGGTAGTAGTTTACCTCAACAACATAACTCCAAACAACCTGCTCATTCTGCCCTTTCGTGTCCTTATGATGCAACAACCAATGGCTAACCTCCTCCCTGGTAAAAACAGGCGCCATATCAAATCTCGCCAGGTATCTCTTCAGCAGATCAAGCACGGCATCAATATCCCTCTCCTCCATCGCCCTCAGTCCCCTAGTGTTTGTCGTCTCAGGCAGCTTATACTTCGCAACCTGATAACTCGGTTTACTCCCCCTCGGCAACCCACTAAAGCCCACCTCATAAAGCTTCTGCCAATCCAAACTCCTATGAAAGTACCGGCAAGTGCTAACGGGCGTTGGCAACACGACGCCGGCTGTGTAGAGCGCTTGGTAGATGCCGTTGAGGTAACAGCGGCGGGTGATTTCTTTGATCAATACTGGGGCGAGGCGCTTGGAACGCAGCTTCTTGTGGATGCAGAGGAAGTTAATCTCGGTGGCTGGAAGGGTGGCGGCGCGGACGCGCAGGGAGACGGGGACGCCGGAGATGAAGGCGACGAGTTTTTGCGACTTGGCGGCGCGGACGCCGACGTGCCATTCTGGTTTCCAGCCGGGGGAGAGGAGTGCCCTGCGACATGTGAGCTGACGCCCGTGGGAGTGGGACTGGAAGGGGGCGGAAGATGCTTACCATCTGAGGAAGGATGTAGAGTAGTTGAATCTGAACATAGCCTCTTGATCCTCAACATAGTGTCCGTAAAGCAGATCAAACACCTCCTGCAGCTCCTCCTCGCTCGTAAGATCCATAGTAACCCAGTTGAAACCTTCTGGTAGCGGAGCAGGCTCCTTAGAAACCTTCTCCCGATCAATCATCTTAAATGGCCCTTCCTCAATTTTCGAGTTCTCCCCAAACTTTGGCACCGGCTGCGTAGCCCAGAATTTATAACTCGCCATATCCTTCGCATTCTTCCCACCTGCGGCTAATCCCGTCATGATATCCTGCAGGCTCAAACTCTTCATCTTTGCCAAAGCATCGACGCTGAGGTCGCTGCCCTCTTTGTGGCCTACTTCTTGCGCCAGGGCAGGGTTCATGGACAAGATCTCCGAGAGTTGCTCTTTGGAGAGGTTGTTGACGGCTTTCTTGAGGTCGTCTTCGGTGGGTGCAGATTTCTCGCCTAGTCCGATGGCTGCCTTCATCTTCTTCTTTCTGGAGGTCTTCTTCTTTGCCGCTGCGGAAGCACCTGGCGCTGCGTCCGCGGCCTCAGCCTCGTCGGAGGAGTTTGCGTGCGTTGAGTTGCCAGCGAGCTCGGCGGCTGCGTTTTGAGTGGCCCTGAGGTCGAGGGGCTTGGATTCTTCGGACATGTTTGCGTTATTCCTCGAGGTGTAGCGCGGACGGAGGGGGTGATGTTTACAAGTGGAAGTTGGTGATGATCAAGCTTGGCTGGCCTCAGCTCCATCGCGGGCCTGCTGAGACGCCAAGTCTTGGCGCTAGAGGTGGGGTTGGTCCCCCTGTTTGGCAGGACAATGACACGTCGACAACACATAGATGGATTATCACGAGTTATGTATTCACGTTCACATGCGCATGTTATAGTTATGTGACAAAATCCTATTCGCTCAGTCTATCAACAAGATGCGATACGCTCAAAAACAACCTTCCCACCCACGCTGAAAAGCAAACCATAAAAGCACCCATGATGCGCTCCCATATGTGACTCAACGAGGCAAAGCCAGGCTGAAATCGTTGCTGACCGTCGATCAGGTCGGAAAGACAGCAAGACTTGATGCTCCCGGAGAACGAAGATGCATGAATGTCTGAATGCGGTGTTAGCGGATGTGTTCCGAATCATGGGATGAGGATGACTTACCATGTCGACACGCTTACCAGTCATCCTCAATCTCGGAGGTGGGGGCAGTGTTGCGACGAACCCTGGCCTCTCTGATCTCCATGTTGAAGATGTCCTCCTTAAACTCCTCGAAAGCCTCGCCGAGGTGTCCGGTAACTCTGTCCATCTGACGCTGAAGCTTCTTAACGTCGAAGTTGAGGTCCTTGAGCCCATCGCGGATGATGGCAACCGTCGATCCGAGGTCATCGATTCGCTCATTGAGGATGACCTTGTCGGCTTCGATAACCTCAACACGGGCGAAGTTACGTTCGGCCTTGGAGATGTCGCCGCGGAGGATCTCGCACTGCTTCTCAATATGACGGATGGCCGGGACGATCCAGCTGATCTGGCCCACGAGAGACACCGTTTGCGCCTGCATAGCCTCAACGACCTCGATGCGGATATTGATCTCGCGGAGCTTGGTGGCGGCGTCGGCAGCCTGGCTGCCAACGATTACGGTCTGGGCGCCGGCAAGGCGACCGGAGGAGCCCTTTGCGGCGCTCTGCTGGAAGGCGATGCTAGCATCGGCCTCAATGCCACCCTTGGCCTCGACCAAGATATCGCTGGCGAACGCACCGTTCTTGCGGGCGGCGGTAGTGGTGGCTGGGGAGCAAGGAGTTGGGGTGACTGCGGCACGAGTTAGCTCGCATCATTGTGAAGTTGACAGGAGAGAGAACTTGCCCTTCTTCTTTCCCTCGAGGGAGACACCGGCAATTCCATCTGTGATGATCTTGGAGGAGTCCTCGTTGACGGAGGTGACGGATGCAGCGGCATTGCAGCCGGCGCTGCTGCCAGCGACTTGGCCCCTAACCTCACCAACCTTCCCGGAAATCTTCTGAACGAAAGAGGCCATTGTGAACGACTTTGGATGTTTGTCTGGTATAGATTGGTGGATATGTTTGTGTGGATGAAGTTTTTGCGTGCTGCGAGGAAAGCATGCGAATGGAAAGCTGTTTGTTCGTGGATGGTTGTGAAAGACGCGACGCGGATTTAATGTGTGGGTTGGCTATGTCCCTCAACTTCGCTAACGCTTTCGCTTACGGTGGTCTTCTGCTTTGTTGTAACAAGGTCCCGCCCAACAGCTTCTGTCGGGCCCTGGATTAGATGATGAAAGAGCGAACCCTAACCTGGAATCGTTTCAGATTCCCAGGCGCCCGCCACGACTTGACCACTCCTAACCACGTTTCTAAGGCCAAAATTGATTCGCGGCGCAGCGCCTGAGGGGAAGTGACGTCATTCGCAAATTTGTTTACAATCAATCATAGTCATAAAGACCTGGCTATCAAATGTCTATTGAATACTTTGCGCGGAGCGTACCTCGAATCGCCCAAATAGGCAGTGGCAGCATTTGAACACTTAAAACTGCAATTTCCTGTTGTCATGACAGCGCTTTCAGTCGTAACGCATACAATTACTTTCACGAATCAGACCTAGTGCCTTTAATTCCATCATAAATTAAAACTATCAACACATTTATATTTAATACTGCGGTCTCTCTTCCATCACTGTCGTTGATGCCAAGCCGCGACAGGCATCCACATGTACCTCGGCTTAAGCCGAATAGCGTTAGCTCAGTCCTGCCAGGTTCCATCACATCCCTGCCAACGTGTCACTTGGGCCAAATGTCACATGCCTGTATCAACGTCTTGCTTGTGATCTCAGAACTACAAATAATCTCCTATTCTAAATCATCTCGCTGTGGATGGATCGCAGCGCAACATCATAGACAAATAATCGTACAAGCACAAACCAGCGATCATGGATGAAGAAGAGATCGCAGGCCATCAGTACGTAGCCGTCCGCCGTCCCGCCTTCCCACACTTTACGCCTTCAACTTCATACCTATGCATCTCTCATTAACTTTTGCTAATAAACTTAGGCCCTCTGCGCCAAAGGACTATGCCCTGAAACACCCGCGCATGAAAGCGAAGGAGGTGGAGACACATCCTGCTTTTCCGACCGCGACATGGAGACTTGTGCCTACTCAAGAAGGCAAGCTGGATGTTGCAAAAGAGAGAGGCGGACCGATGAACATCAGTTGGGAGGTTCATGGGACGGGGGAGGATAAAGTTGTCGTGAGTATTACTACCTTCCGAAATCCATTTCCTTGCAGTAATGGTACTTGAGGCGTAGAGGACGACCTCTGGGCGTACTGCTTCGGGGTGCTCATATCACTCTTAAGAGAACTACCGGAGGGTGCAACCCAGTTCTGCGTTCAACAACCAATTGGTTGGCACAGGGTTGTTTATTCTGTCCGCCGTCTGCGCGGCAATACGCAAGGTTCTTCTCAAGCATGGAAGCCTACCCAAAGCAGTGCCCATGCTGCTGCTCATTTTCGCACGCTTTTGCTTCAGCATCGCTATCGACCGGAATGCCGCCCATTTGATAGGAATCGCTTTCCGCCTTTCACGCGGATGACCGTGCACAATACTTACTGATCTTCTACAGTGGATCATGGGCCTCGGCGCCATCAAGTCCTCCTGGCAACGCCAAACCATGCACTTCGGACACGAAAAAGGCGACCGCTACTCCTCCCTAATATTCGACAACCGCGGCGTGGGCGCTTCCTCCAAGCCGTTGATGCGCTACTCAACCTCCGAAATGGCGCGCGACCTCATCGAGCTCCTCGACCACCTAGGCTGGACCAAGGAGCGCGAGCTCAACGTCATCGGCGTGTCTATGGGCGGCATGATTGCACAGGAAGTTACTTATCTTATTCCGAATAGGATTAGGAGCCTGGCGCTTTGTAGCACGGTGGCGAGGATTGAGAGGACGCTGCCGTTTGTGGAGAATTTGAAGAATAGGATTAACCTCATCATTCCGAAGAGCTTGGATGCGTCGATACAGAATGCCGCGTATAACATGTTCCCAGACACCTGGCTCGACTCCCCCGACGCCGCCCGGCTCCCCACGGCCGCAACACCAAAATGTCTCCCACCACTCGGCACAGACTCCTGGGAGCAGGGGGGGTATAAGCCGTACCCCAACAACTTCGCTCGTTTCGCAGCCCAAGAGATAACCAAGCGCGCAGACCCAGAAGTCTTCCAACGGAAGGGCTTTCTTTGTCAAGCTGTCGCGGCGGGGTGGCATCATGTTAGTGCGGAGCGGCTGAAGGAAATTGGGGATAAGGTGGGGAGGGAGCGTATTGTGGTGTTGCATGGGACGCAGGATATGATGTTGACGTTTCATCATGGGGAGGTGTTGAATAGGGAACTGCAGCCGGGGGAGTGGTATCCGCTTGAGGGCAAGGGACATGTGTTGTTTTTCGAGGATCCGGAATGGCACGATGGGATGTTGGAGAGGCTTTGGACTAGGTGTAAAGCGCTGTAGGGAGTTTGAATTCGCCGAGCGTAGCACAATATCATGGTGAGCATATGAGGATTGATTGATGTTACGTCGCTTTCGTCGTTGAGAAACTAGTCCGTGTAACATCACCCAGCAAACTCAACCCATAACCGTGGGGAGATCAAAACTTTTTGTGGTAACCGAAGTCGAGGTGTCGCGATGACAGTCGCAGGGATGAGGGATGTAAAGCACCTGTATCGCAGTTAGCTAATTTCATTCCTATTAGTCTCGATTTCTTACCTTGTGAGTTTACAAATCTCTCGTCTTGAACTCGACGCGGGCGAGTCTCTCCTTGGTGCGCTCAAGGTCCTTGTCGGTGTCCTCAAGACCGACCTTCAGATCGGAGACCTGACCCATAAGGTCGAAGATCTCGGTGTCAACATTCTCGACCTTGTCGTCGAGACCCTCGACCTCACCGAGACGGGAGGAGAGGGCAGAGACTTTCTTCTCCAAGTCCAGGAGGCCGCCGATGATGGCGCCGATTTGGATCTTGGTGAGGACGAGGGTCTCGCCGTCGCCGCCGCCGTCGATGCCGAAGGCAGCGAGTTTCCGGCTGATTTCAGCGAGATCGCGCGCGCTGAGCGCTGGACGGACGTTTTCCTTGACGTTGCGGGCTGGCATAATAATGGATTTGGGGTGTGATTGGCTTCTATGGGGACTTGGGCGAAAGTCAATATTGACTTAAATAGATCTAAATGGAAAATGGAATATGAAAAGACTTACTGAGGTTATGTGTTTAGTGGCGATGAAGTCTAGGTGAAGTTGTAGATTGTGGTGGTGAAGTCGTTCGATGTTATGGTGAGGTTATGCGAGTTCAGAAAGGGTGCAAATGAAGATAGTAATTATAGACGCTGAAGAATTAAGGTTTCGGCTAGCCCCGCCACTAAGCTTTGAATTAGACGCTAGTATTCCAGAACCTGAGACGGCCCCACACGTCGTCACTTCTCGATCGCAATCGGCTCCCAACCCTGCTCCTTCCACGCCTTCCTCTCCCCAATTCCTTTTTGAGTCATCATCTGCTTCGCCCACACGGCCACTTCCGAAAAGCAATCATTATCTGTATCGCCCCCCTTAACCCACACCTCATCACAACCCCCCCAACACCTCTTCACAGCACCAACAAGCAACTGCTGCTCCTTAATCAACTCGCCCGTCTTCTTCACCTTAACATCCTTCCCCAAACTCGGCTCAAAAATGCACAACGCCTTTCCCCAATTCCCAACGACGACACCAGCACCCCATGCTCTCCACCCAGTCATGTTTTCGCTCCACCCGCCCTTTCCCATTCCAGCTCCAACCCAGCCGCTCGGACCAACCACGCCCTCCCGTCCAGGTTTCGCACCTTCCTTCGCAACCGGGGTGATGAAGTAACCGAATAACGTCTCCTTACTCAGCGCCATGGGGCTGTTTAGCCAATCCCGGTAGATCTTCAGGTCTTGTGTCCACGGCACGGTGGCCTTCCATTCGCGTTTTGCGCCGGGACATTTGAAGCCGACGAGCTCGGTTTGGAGGTAGAAATTGCTGCCTATGCCCATGTGGGAGATGTGTGGCTTGTTGGCTAGAGCTGGTAGTCCGGCGAATTCTTCGGTGGTGATGCTGTGGCCGGAGGCGAGCCAGTTGCAGATGTCTTTGTGCGTAGACCTCACTGTTGGGGTCCAGGATTCCGCTGTCGGATTTGCAAAATGACCCTCGAGGGGGGATGCTGCTGGCGCTGGGTTGGCCGTTGCTGCAGCCTCAATCTCGGCACAAGTCGTGTTCTTATTCTTTGGCTCTATTGACTCCTCTGAGAGCTTGATAGGGATACTGGCTTCAGCATCACCTTCGCCCGCAACCTCGTCCTTAGTCGATTCAGCCTTTTTCGGCGTTGGGGTAAAAGTGCTCAGAGCCGGCAACCTAATGCTCCTCCTTCTAGGCGTCTTCTTCTTCGCCTCCATTTTCCTCCTCATCTCCGGACTCTCGACATCCAGTTCCTCCCTCAGCGCATCGGCCTCAACAAAGGCATCAAGTTTAGTTGTCTCTGCAGCGGTGCCGCCTACGGATTTCTTAGGCTTCTTCATACTCTTCTTGGGTGCCGCCTTTGGGACGGCCTTTGCGGAAGACCCTCTCGTTGCTCTCGCTGACACACTTGCAGCACGACTTGAGCGAGCAGTAGCAGCACTCACACTTGCACTCCTCCCCCTCCTCACCGATGATGCGGCGGGATCCTCGGTCTTCTGACGCTTGGAGATTCGCACAGAAGTGCGGCTGGAAGGCGTGGCAGGAATGGCGATGTTGGTTTCGGTGGAAGGGAGGATTTCTGCAGCTTGCGAGGCTGCGCGTTTACGGGAGCCGCGGGAGGTCATAATGCTTTATTGAAAGGGTTGAAAGGGTGGAAACGGTGGTGATCTGGTGAGGTTTCGTGAGGGTGAAGGGGACAACAATGCGTGATGGGTGCCAAGAATGTGAGAACTCCACTGAGATGTCCTTTTGCCGTACACCGCTCTACAGTCTCTTCTCAGTGTTTGTTAAGAATCTGACTTCTTACAACTTCTTCACGTCACGCTACCAAAGCAATGAGAAGTTAAGTATGAGCAGGGAAATTTTTGTTTGCTAAGAAGTCATAACGTTGCGTCAGTGCCTACTCTAAGCCTAGAACGTGCATCGCGAAACATTGCCAAGAGCTGTCATCCCCCTGACATTTCCAAGTATCAGTCGCGGTGTCACATGATTGCTGGCCCGTGCGCAATCCCTTCTCATCTTTCTTAGAACTCCATCGGAATTTAACCTAAGTTCAATTCGAATTTGACTGTTCGACGTGTGTTTTGTGCTTTGTGTTTAGCAGTCGGTGGAGTAGATGGCTAAAATGGAGAAAATGGCGACGCTGGCGAGGAAGAGCCATAAAAACCATTTCTGCGGCGATTGCGTGGAGTAAAGCTTTGAGCGAGTTGGACTTGGTTGAAATCGATCTTCTTGCTGTTAGCATTACCATCCATCTTACAAGATAGAGATCTTACCTCGGAGTGGTCATGTCCCAAAAAGCTCTCCTCGTCGAAATCCCTTGGACTTGAAAGCGTCTCTTGCTGGTTCTGCTGAACCGCATCCTATTTTTCATCAGTATTCTGCTTCTAACATCCACAACTCCCCTCCTTACCTCGTAGATCCACTTACTCTAGCCATCCTCCTCCTCTCCTCAACCCTCTCCCTCGTCTCCCTCATGACTCCCTCCCACCTCTCGATGTCTCTCTCCGCCTTGACGACGGCGCGCTCGTTCCTCTCGGCCCAAAATGGGTTGACTTCGTTGGCTTGCTTGCCCTCAGCAAGGTAAAGTGTCAGATAGAGCCCTCCAAGGGTTTCCGTTTGGGAGAAAAGCAGTGCATCTTCCTCTTGAAGCAAGGAGGCGGCCGACATGCCTGCGGTGTTGTACGTTCCCATTAACGTATTTCGACGGAGGTCTCGTGAAGAGTGGGGTTCGGCAAATCTAAATCTGTGAAGATGTGGTGGGTATAGTTCTATAGTCGCAGGCGGAAATGGAATGAGAAGTGAAGGTTTGATTGACTACTGATCCTCGAATAAACTCCCCTCATCTACCCCGAACGCGCGCAGCGCGGACAAGGCCACTGGCGCAAATGTCATGACACGATTGTGCCCACCATACGACACGATAATCTCCTGCAACAGCTTACCAGGTGCCGCCTGCCATGTACTAATACTCGCACCGTCGCCAAGATCGAAAGTGTTCCTCGCTTTCATCTTCTCGAACATCTCGATATCTATACCAGCAGGCCCCTCCATCGTCGCATTCGCAACAGTCCTAAAGATCGTATCCGAATGCGAATAAGGAATCTCACAGTCATCCCTCGCATGAATCACAAACAGCGTAGCCTTCTCACTCAGCGTAAAGAACCTCGACAAACGCTCAGCCGTATTCCACTTATGTACGATCCAGGATGGAAAGCGAGTATGGACAGTTTTGAACCACTCGATGGGCCGAAGAAGAGGGATCAATCCGCCTGGAGCATAACGGGTGAGCAACGTTGGAAGGTCGCTGAAAGGCGCAATGACTATCACGCCTGCGAAGTTGACGGGCTCCGGGAGTGTTGCAAAATGCTCAACTGTTGCCGCCGTGACGGCGGTGCCGAGGGAGTGTCCCATTACGACGATGCGGTCTGCTGGGATCTTGGCGACATTTAGTGCCCAGTTTACGGTCGCGATGCCGTCGGTGATTAGTCCCGTCTCTGAGGGTGAGCCTGTCGAGTAGCCGAATCCACGATAGTCGACGGCGAGGATGTGGATCAACTCAGTACTGCCGTCGGAGAGAGAGCGGTAGATGTCTGGACGCCAGCCCTGGGCTACGGAGCCGGCGTTGCCGTGGAAGCTGATGATGAGTCTGGCGTTTGGGTCTTCGGTCAGGAGCTTGAAGGACCTCGTCTGGGTGATGTCTTCTGCTAGGCCGCCTGGTTGGGAGATAAAATTGGTTGCGTGTTTGGCGTAGAGACCGAGAGGAGTGATGAGCCAGGAATAAAGGGTTTCGTGGTCGGGGGTGGTAAAGTTGAAGGGCGTGACTTGGTTCTTGGCGAAGCCCCATTGTTCGGGTTTGTTCAGGTTCTGGAAGTAGCCGGTGTGAAGCTTATGAGCATAGAGAGCACTGCCGGGTATTAGTTGGATGTACAGAAGACGGGCGTTAAAGACATCACAAACTGCTTCTGCACGAAAGGTGTGGTGAAGGCACCGAATGCTATGGCCCAGATTGCTCCAAGGCCTCCGATGAGCCAGAAGGTGGCTCTGAAAGTCGACACCAAACTGGGCGCCATGGCGTCTCTACCACCCTACTGTGATTTCAAGATTTCACTTCGTGGAGTCTTTTTCAGCGAGGCATGTCTAAATATGTCAGATTGACCGGTTGGTGGTGGATACACGATGTTGATGGTGTGACAAGCGAGATATGTCAAGTTGGGATAACTCCGTTTAGTAAGTGACAACTGCAAGAAGACCCTCAAAACGACCCGATTATCCGGTTACCAAATATGTACATACAAAACTAACAGAGTTCAAGACAACTTATATGCATGCAGAGCATGCTGCAAGTGCAACTCGCAATAACTGGTTGCTGTGGCAGGTTCGCAGCCTTGTGCTTGGCATGATGACGACGAAAACATAACTACAGAAAAGTTTACATACGGAACAGACTAGTGTAGCCAAGTACGAATGACGAAGAACAGGTATATAGGCAAAATACTTAGATCGTACTTGAGACGGATTCACTAATGAGGAGCTATCAAGTCACGATTGGCATCTAATACGTCGTGCTTGCCGAATCAAATCGGCGCAAAGCCACAGCTCACCTCATCCTCCTCTCGTTTAGCACTCTCAACCATTCGCAGCCTCACCATTTCTCTCCACAGACGACGCGTCTTCTCCAACATTAAAAATTCCACAACGCTCAACTTTCCATGTGGATACGCGAAAATGTCAGAGGTTAGGAAAAGAAAGCTGCCAGCTCGCGCATCGGCGCGTGTCGAAGCCGTAGCAAAGAAAAGAACGAGCACACCGCCGCGCGAACCAACAAGGCCGCCGACTCCGGCTGTGGTTGAGGATCCGCTACCGAAGAGTGTAGTGCCTGGCAAGCCGTTACCAGAGGTCGCTACTCCGCAACTGGATGATTTACCAGATAGTGACTACCAGTCAATAGCTGAGAGGTTGGTGCACTAGAACCTGTACTTGCGATAAGCTTCTAACTTTACTGCAGTCGGGTCATGGCCAAATCGCTCGAGCGCTCACGAAAGAAATGGATCAGTGAAGGGATATTCGAAAAGTATTGGACAAAGCCGGTAAAGCGTCGCGCAAAAGATCACCCTCCTGTAGAAGAGGCGCGCAATCCACCAAAGGAATCCATGACCAGAATCGGCCAATGCACTATCACGATAGAACCACACTGCTTCGATGCGATCATGTATACTGTCAAAGACACGTCACCGAAGCCAGCTCCTCCACCGCCGCAACCACTTTATAGACCGATAATACAATATGGACCGCCGAATGGACAGGTTCCTTTACATCCACCCCAACCTCCTGCACAAACACCGCCTTATAATCAGCAAGGCCAATACACACCGATGCACATGGGACCGCAATCCACAAACGGTACTTCTCAGAAGCCACTACCACAATCACCAGCAAACACATACCGCCCTCAACAACCACAGCAGCTAAACGGCACTCCACAACAACGACATTACCAACCAAATGCACAAACACCAAGGCAAAGTCCTGCACCTCCTCAACAACAAGCAAAGTCCTCCGACCCTGTTATTCAAATGCTTGCGGAGCGCGCAGCTACCGACTCAGATCTGAAGGCATTGATGCGGATAGTAGCTGATGGCAAGGCGACGCCGGATGAGCTGCGAAAGTTTCAGAGCCACATTGACGAGTTGACTGAGATACTGAGGAAGAGGGAAAGAGAAGCCGCACAATTACAAATGGAGAAAGACAGAGCAAGGTTACAACATCAAGGACAAATGAATGCCCAAGGGCAACCAATACAACAAAGTCCTATGGGGCAAGCACCGAAAATGATAAACACACCAGCCATGCAGGCACCCTCTCCGGCACAGAGGCCCATGCAGCCATCACCCAGTCCACAAACACAACAAAGACCATACCAACCACCGCCACTATATCCACAACAACCACCGCAGCAACAACAAATTCGCTCAAAAGCGCCACCTCCACCAAAACCAGATATCAGCGCCGTTGTCTTCGAGTTCGCAGGCGGAAATGGCGACCGCTACCTCTTTCCTAAATACAGCATCCTGGAATACCTCCCCGGCGGTCAGGTTATAGCCTCCTTCCTCATTGTGCGCAAAGGCTCAGCAGCGGGTGCGAAATGCTATGATAGGGCACTGGACTACTACCAACCTGTAACTATACGGATATGGACGAGCGATGGGCTGAGCAACGGTAATGGCCTGGGACATAATAAGGGGAGCGCGCAAGGAGCAAAGATGTTGGAGGCGCTGCAGAAGGTTGTTAAGCCGCAGGAGGAGGTGACGGCGTATATGAATGAGGTTATGGATAATATGACACGGGCGGAGTATGTGCTGCTTGCTACGAGGTTACCGAGGGAGCAGAGGCTTGTGGAGAATAAGGAGGATGAGCATGAGGAGAATGGAGAGAAGACAGGGCAAGTGTTCTGGAATACGAGTGCGTATGAAGTCAATGGCGGAGATAAGAAGAAGAGACCGAAGAAGGTGGAGAAGTTGTTGACGGAGGAAGAGAAGTATCAAGCCTTCATCGGCAGCATCGCGGCGGAGCATTCTTGAAGAAATGATAGAGTAATTGGAGCGAGTATCATACTTGGAGTTTTCAGGAGTTCGGACAAACACAGGCAATCGCTGAGCTTGGTTTGCATTGCCTACGGGCTGAAGAGTTGCGAAGGCGTTCATGGCGTTCAGGGAGTAGAAAAGAGAATAAGAAGAGCCATTTATGACAGGCTGCCTTCTGTTGTTCAAGGAGATCGAGTACAACTAGCATAGCACATCGTAGCATGAAAACGATATTTGAGAGCTATGGAATGAATTATGAGTTATGTCTACGCCTGAGCCCGAGTTCGCCATCTCCAATGCCGAATCTTCTTGAGTGACCTGCCCAGGTCGTCCTAGCAGCTGCATGAATAAGACCCATGAAGATGGCAGGGATAGTGATTAGGAGCTGCCAAGAAGGGAGTGCCGGCTGCTGGAGAAGCTTGGGACCCACCCAAAAAAAGACAAACTTTGCCGAGGTCGCTGGTTTGCTGAAGATTTCCCCTCATTGATATTCCATGTGCAAAGACATCTTAACTGTAAGCAGTCCGGTATACAGTAGTCTACTCGCCGGACTTCGGTTACTGCATCCAAGACGCGACCATGAGATCTGAAGTTGTGGTTGGAGAACTGCGGAGTGATGGAGGGCACTTGGGGTGATGTTGTGGCGTGAGCAGGCGCATTGACAGCGCGTGTGGCTGATGCTGGGGTTCCTCCGCAATGTGTTGTTTCAACTGTCGACGACAACTCGTCAACTTTCTCATCTTCTGTCCCACAGCATTTCGCTTTCCATCTGCCAGCACAGCATGAACATAATGTCAATCTGTCACTCGAAGATCGTAAATGATTTGATAATGGCCATCAGTCCACGTTATTTTCAGGCCGCCTCAGGTACCCGCTCCAGATCATGTCTTTGCCCGCTCAACCGCCACGGGCGTTCTTCATGCAGGTACCCTCGTCTTATCCTCGAACTAACCCACGATGATGTGCTTCGTTCGAGCTTCTCTAGGACCGCATAAATTTCGAGGTCATAAGCCGTAAGTATATCTGTTCTTGTCATCATGATTTGTGTACGCCCTCAAGGAGCTTTCTCCGTATTATCTATTTCCCATCAAAATGCTGGCCGGCTCAATGCATTGCCATACCTCTCACAAGCGACGATGTCGTTTGATATATACCAATATCTTGGCAACGCTCGCGCAAATCCCCCTGCAATATCCCTCCAGGTCCCCAGCGGGCCGCAGACATCACTAGTTCCCATTGGTGAAAGAGGAAGGAGCAGGAGCGTGGAAGCGTCGGCAACCACTTTCAACCTTCCTCTCTTGTATTCTTCACCTCCACACCTCACAAGGTCTAAACCTTCACGCCACTCTACCCTTCGGGACTATTTCACTCTCTACCTAGACGCTCGTTGCCGCCTACAAGCACTATATATCTTTAGATAGACGTCGTTCTGTCGTTCCTTTCCTTCTTCCTTCTCTTTCCCTCATTCCTTGAATCACCTCTCTCACGACACGCTGTGAAGAGGGCCCAAAGCCATAAAGACACTAACCGGTCTTCTATCTCACGTTCGACATCTCTTGCATCTCTGCAGCAGTTTGCAATCATGAAGTCCTTTACCTTCCTCGCCCTCCTCGGCGCCGCCAGCGCTTTCCGTGCTGGTCCACAGCGCCTCATCCCACCACCAGTCGAGATGGACGAGGCCCATCTTGCCATGAAGGACGCAGCCTCTTTTTCCACGTTGCGCAACAAGCCAGCCAACGCTGATGCTGCTGCCCCAGTCCTCGGCGAGTTCTTCTATGAGCAGCTTCTCGATCACGCACACCCAAAGCTTGGCACTTTCCAGCAGAAGGTGTTCTACAACAGCGAGTTCTGGGCTGGTCCAGGGAGTCCAATTATATTCTTCACGCCAGGAGAGATCGAGGCAGGTCCATATGGAGGTTATCTCACAAACAGGACCTACCCAGGGCGTTTGGCACAGGAGATGAAGGGTGCTGTTGTTATGGTTGAGCGTATGTCATCCTACTCCTCACCTCTCAAATTGCAAAATGAGTAGTACTAATAATCACTCGCAGACCGCTACTGGGGAGAGTCTTCGCCATACCAAGACCTGACCACGAAGAACATGCAATACCTCACCCTCAAGAACTCCATCGCCGACTACGTCCGCTTCGCCGCCAACGCCGAATTCCCATTCGACAAGGCCGGCTCCAAGGCCGCAAAGGCCCCATGGGTCTTCACCGGCGGCTCCTACTCCGGCTCCATGGCCGCATGGACGGAGGCCACCTCCCCAGGCACATTCTGGGCCTATCACTCCTCCTCCGCCCCAGTCCAGGCTATATCCGATTACTGGCAGTACTTTGTGCCAGTCGAACATGGCATGCCTAAGAACTGCTCCCGCGATCTGCGCAATGTTATTAACTATATTGATAATCGTCTCAAGCGCGGTTCCCAGAAGGAGCAGTACGACTTGAAGAAGCGTTTTGGTCTTGAGAAGCTCCAGAATGATGATTTCGGACAAGCTATTGAGTGGGGTCCATGGGAGTGGCAGTCTAACTCCTTCACCACCGGCTACTCCGAGTTCTACAAGTTCTGCGACGCCATCGAGGGCGTCGGAGAGTACGCGTCTGTCACCGAAACCGAGGTCTCCGTCGGGGCTGTTGGTGAGGGTGGTCCAGGTAAGAACCAGGGCCGGAAACCACCAAAAGGTCCAGGTAGCAAGCCGGAGAAGCCAGGCCACCCAGATGCTGTTGCTATTGAGACTTCGATCCAGGGATACGCCACTTGGGTTAAGCAGAGCTTGATTCCGGAGTTTTGCCAGTATTACGGTTATGAGGACCCGATGACTACTGATTGCATGGATACGCATAACAAGGATAACCTCCTCTTTACCGATCGTGCAGTGTACAACTCTATCGATCGCCAATGGCAGTGGATGCTCTGCAATGAGCCATTTGGATGGTGGCAGAAGTAAGTTCCATTCCATCCCTCGGTTGACTCCTCACTGCTCCCTAGTCCGATACTAACACTTCATAGCGGTGCACCAGCAGGAACCAAATCCATCGTCTCCCGCAACGTAAACACAAAATACTGGACACGCCAATGTCCCCTCTTCTTTCCAGCCGAAGTCGCAGATGGAAAGACCTACACCTACGGCATGGCCAAGGGTAAGACCGAGCGACAGTTCAACGCTTATACCGGCGGCTGGAAGCCACGCCGCTCCCAGCGCTTGTTGTACGTCAATGGAGAGTTTGACCCATGGAGGACCGCCGGAGTTTCTAGCGAGTTCCGTCCAGGAGGACCATTGAAGTCTACTAAGGATGTCCCGGTGAACATCGTCCCAGGAGGGTTCCACTGCAGCGACATGACGATGAGGAATGCAGAGGCGAATCCAGGTGTTGAGGCGGTTGTTGCGCATAACGTCCGTATTATTAAGGGGTGGACCGCAGATTGGTATAAGCAGAAGAAGACCAGGCAGCCTTGGTAAATGGTGTGGCGCATATGGATAGCATAGCATCAGTTTCGTGCATGAGATTTGGGCGGCATCTTCACATGTTGGTAGACGGAATGAACCATCTACATGAAGATAATACTCTAGTTTTGTACTTCCTCGTTGCTGGGGGGAAGAGAGAGCATTAACTGGTTGCTTTTAAGTGTCGCAAATCTGGCAGCCTTGGATAGTTCGCCATGTTTGGGTTTGTGACTCAGACTATAAGTATGGCCGCGTAGCGCTCTTTTCCTAGCATCTACATAACGAACCTCGACTTGCCCCTAAAATGGCCGACGCCGATTACATTTAAGGGTTGGAACGACGAGTCGTTCTAACATTTAACATGTTGCAATATAGGTGCCGTAACACTAGCTCCAATATCGAAAATCTTTGATGGTCTAACGGTCATGATTTCCGCTTGTCATGTGACGAAGCGCGGGAGACCGGGGTTCGACTCCCCGTCAGAGAGAACTGCCTCTCTGAGCTCATGCTCAGAATCATCTTTTGCAGATTTGACCTAAGGCAAGTTGCGAGTCATGGTTGTGCAGCTGATGGTTTCCTCAATTGGCACGTTCGCAACCGCGCTTTCACTGTGCGCGGCCCTGACAAAAGTCTGGTCTTGATCTCTTGCGCCTTGCCTTCTCAGATGTGCAGTGCCTTTGCCGACACTAGCGAGGGCCACGTCTGCATCTTCGAGAAGCGCAACGCCCCATCGAGCATTTCATACTCGGCAAATCCGAGAAAGGTCAACTAATTCTATCGCACTTCTTGATCGCACTTGAACCTCGACTACGAATGTGCTGCTGAAGATGTAGCAGAGAATACACAGCCAGGAACAAGTGCTACGACACCCCGACCCCACGAGCACGCAGGCGACACATCACTATTTGCAGACAACCTTATTTCGAACATCAAATTCTTCGGGAAATGACACTTCCATAATCTTCCGTCCCCATTCGTCAAGCTATTTTGTGTTCCTAACACAGCATAGGTGTAGCCAACAACGGTCCCATGAGACACAAGTTACAGGGACGTCTCATCCCAAATAGTCTCGTTTCGAAACCCAGCGTACGTCGACCTCATGTAATTTCTCCGATTGTCAAGAATCATTTGATCATCCATGTTTACCATGTTCATTCCTTTAAGAATCGATGTATCTCTCGGGACGTGCAGCGGTGCCAAGAGACTTCATCTAGCAGCGCTAAGTCGCACAACTTACACGGTACTACCTACCCATAGACCTCAACCGCCATCGAGAACGTTTGCACGTCGTTCGAACTATCACATGTATTTGGCAACTATACTGACCGGTGCCCATGGCTAGAGCTATCACTTTGGCGTCAGTGACAAAATAAGCTTTACAAGCCTCGTTTTTGGCTACCAGGCTGTCGGCGGCAGGCTTTCCTCTTCCACGATATCATGGCGTCCGGGACAAGCACGCTTCCTCCCCGAGATCTTCGGATGCCTGCGTTTAAAGCAGACTCGAGTGAGCCTGCCACTGGGGCTGCTTCCTAGAGGTTGCCATCTCCAAGCGAAGGCTGTGTCGCCAGTTCTTGGCAATGATGGGTTTCTCTGCGCCGGCGCCGCGAACTTTGATGCATATCCCTGCACCTTTACGGTTTTCACGATTTGAGATCCTCCTTTCCAAATTCCGACCTTACGAGTTGCAAGGTCTGCTTTGAGAATTGGTCATGCGTCTGCTCTGAGCCCTGCACTTGCATCATGCAAACCCCTACCTCTGCAGCAGGGCAATTTCTGTGTCCCAACACCCCCCTTACCACCGAAGCCTTTCAAAGGACATATGTTGAGGCGTCTCCACGTCGTACAGGCTGCGCCTAGAGTGGGCATCGTGGATTCTACCCCGCTATGATGAAAATTGTTTGCTATGGCTTGGAACGAACAGTGCCAATGCAATTGCACCGAGATCTGGGTGAGTATTTGCGACGAGCAGCGATTTCAACTTTCTCATGTCTCTTGAGTTCCGCTTACGTTGCTTCAATCTGAATGGTGATGACGCCGAGTTTGGAGAAAGTGGCACCACCTCCATCACGAGTTACTTCTCCATCCATTTCTTGCATGGTTGAAACATTGCTATTTTCCCGCGAATACTCCGGCCGAAGCGTAGTCTTCTCAATCTCGCGGGCTATCACCCGGTCACCCCGATTAGCGTATCTGGCTCTTAACTCCCCTGCTCGAGCTTTGGCCAAGATGCCAGCACATCTAAATTATTTCTCATCATCGCCCATTTTTATCCCACCACTTCCTGTACTTCGTCTGGTCCCGCGCGGCACCAACGATCTCCCTGAGAGACGGTTCGATCTATCCGTTCCGGGGAGCCATATCCGGTTCGCGTCGAAGGTTCACCATGCTGGCTAGCCGCCCGTCACCACGATCCACGTGCTCGGGGGGTGGGAAGTGGATTCCGCGGCCGTTTCTGTTGACCCAGGCGCGGGAAAGGTTTAGCTGGCTATCGGTGCGTGAGCATGCGTTAGAATACACCCTGTGTGTCTTATGGCGAGGTAAAAGTTGACGTGAGTGGTCTTTGTCGATCTGCATGTCGTGCATCGGAATGCAGCTCGTTCGTGTCAGTTCTTTGAATATTCTTCCCCGTGTTTTCGATAGTCAGTCTGTAAAGCCTGTGCGTGATACAAGGAGGATTGGAAGAGGAAGTAAAGAGCACAAACCATGTTGTGCGCTCTCCTCGATGCTTAGAACAGGTTAGCTGGATGTGAGCATGTACACACCGCCAGAAAGCAATTTCCATTTTCTCTTCTCTGGCCAATGGGCACTTTACCGGAGGCTTCTTGACACTGTTTGATGTTTTTCCTGCTTCGTTCTCTCGCACAAGCAACCTTGGTGGCTATGTCTCTGTGCATCCATGACATCAACGACGCCATCTCTGAGAGACTGGGATACTTTCCCAAGGTACTCGCGTGGCTTGCAGGTGGCATCCTTGACAGCAGTCTGTCTGAGATTAATTACTGGGATGGAATATGATGTGGTGGAGAGATAGCTTCGCTTGCGACGACGGAAGAGTATATGAAGAGACGACGAGGCCTATGTACTTTGCTCTTTTCCACTCAAACTCATAGCAACGACTCAGCACTTAGAACAACAAACACAAGAACGACCTCATCAAATTAATACGACTACTGTCACCATCAGCATATATACTTCCACACACTCTTCTTCCACGACTGTCGGAACCAAGCATCCACAACCTCCTCACCGAGCCGTCTTCTTACAACCCAGGCTCCATCCTCAGACCGAATCCTATCATCGGGCTATCCTTAAATTACCATCTCCACCTTTCACCGCCAACCATGGCTGCCGTCGTCGTACAATCTGCTACGGCAGACAACGCGTAAGTTCACTCGTTGTCTTAGTTGCTATCATAATTCCTTCGTCTGCTCTCACTATTACCATCGCACAAGCTGTTGTCAAGGCCTCCCTGCTAACTTTTTTATAGCGCTGCTACAGCTGACGCTGCTATGATCAAGAAAGAGCGCCGTAAATCCATCCAAATGGAACGCTGGATGAATGAAGATGACACCGACTTCCGTCTCCTACATATGCCAGGCACCGCTGCTGCTAAGAAGCTAAAGGCTGCGAGAGACCAGAAGGAGGAGGATATCAAGAAGCTCGTTTGCAAGAAATTCTGAGTTTTGGTTTGCGGATGACGGTGTTGCATAGCGAAGTGGCCTTCGATTCTTTGGTGATACTTTGGGTGGTATAGTGACATTTGGGTGGGAGTTTATAGATCACAATTCGCAAGCATTTTATTTTCATTTTGTGCAAAAAGATGTTTGATTGACTACTGAGCCTAGAATCGAACTCCTCCCAGCTGGTATCATCGTCCTCAAAGCCATCATCATCTCTCTCACACTACCCTGTCATTATCATCAAAGCTACCACCGTCTCTCAAATGCCGCAATTATTGTCAAAGCTACCATAATTTTTCTTTCGCTATAATTTGGAGGGTACCAGCTCTCATGTGTTCATCTCGATCCAGCAAAAGTAAACCAAGTCTCTTTGTTCTCCGCCACAGTGCCTCCTATTCAAAAGTGGCCATACTGCTCAATGAAGCTCTTGACAGCATCCACATAGCTATCCACATCCTCCTTTGTGTGTTGAATAGTGAGGACCACAAAGCCTCTTCTGGTTGAGTAGATTTTGCTCTCAACAAGGTGGAAGTAGAAAAGGTCCCTGAGCTTGTCCAACTCATCCTTCTCGCCGAAGTGAACGTGGTTCATGCTTCCAATACCAGACACCCAGATCTTGCCCCTTGGGACGGTATTGCTGCTGATCAGGTCCTCTTCGGCTGCCTCCTTGATGAAGCCATTCTCAACAAGGAGCACGGACAACTGGGAACGGAGGTAGTCGCCACGCTCATTCACGCTTTGCAACAGTTCTGGAGTGAGGATCTTGACACCTGCGATGCCAGCGGTCATCGTCATAACGTTGTTGTTGAATGTACCGGAGTGCGTCAACTTCATCGTCCTGGATGGGGACTCATTATTACTTTGTCCGTTGACTGGATCAAACATGCTCATGATATCCTTGCGTCCACCGAAGAGACCAAAGCTCATACCGCCGCCAAGGTACTTGCCCATAGTGATCAAGTCCGGCTTAATCTCATACTTGCCACTCAATCCACCATCGTAGTGCAGGCGACTGGTCATAACCTCATCGTGGATAAGAACAATTCCGTCCTTAGTGGCCCACTCTCTAAGCATCTTCAACCACTTCCAATGCGCTGGGAAGCATCCGCCAGCGCCCTGCATCGGCTCAACCAATATTGCGGCGAGGTCGTCCTTGAGAAGCTTTCTTGCGGATTTCATCTCAAGGATGTCATCATAATCGTTATACTTTGCCACGATGAAGTCGCCATCAACTCTCATCGGATCTTTCTCCTTTGTCGGAAAGCCGAGGACGCTACCATGGTAGCCGCCGGTGAAGACAAGGACTTTGGATCTGCCAGTCCATGCCTTTGCAGCTTGGATGGCCATGAGGTTCGCCTCGGTGCCGCTGTTGGTGAAACGGAGCATCTCCAGTCCGGCTTTCTCGAACCTCTTCTTCAGTCTTGCGGCGAATTCGCCCTCAAGGGGTGAGGTGGCACCGAAATTGATACCATTACCAAGGCACTCCTCGAGAGCGTTGATGATATCTGGGTGAGAGTGTCCATATATAGCAGCGGTATACTCGCCAACGAAGTCGGTGTAGACATCACCGTCTGCTGAGCGAACCTTGGCACCGGACGCAATTGGGACGGCGAGTGGGAATGGCGCGGAGAAGAGGGTTGTGCGTGTGTTGCCTGCTGGGAGATGCTTGGATGCGCGCTCGTAGATGTCCTTGGACTTCGGGTTCGCTATTGCGAAGCGAGTGATCGCCTCTGCGAGAGCTACGTCAAGAGTGCGCGTACATCTCGTTGAGGAAGGGCAAGATGCCGTGGACTCATCGCTGATTCCTGGAGCTTGAGTGACGATGTTTCCGGTACTTGCTTCGGCCATTGTTGGATAGTAATTGCCTGGCGTAAATTGAGGATAGTTCTTGTAGAAATCAGCTTCGGTCCTATGCATCGTGGCTATAGAGATGAACGGTGGTTCTAGAAAGGTTTCAAGGCTTCTATGAAGGGAAGAATGGATCGAACTACTGAATGAGAGTGCTAGAAGTCAAGATGGGTGGTCTCTGAGCACACCGGGACGCTCAAGCCTTCTGGAGGTAGCAGACAAGGACAGCGTCGTCCCGCGCTGTAGCACAGAACCTTGAACGTTCAGACAGAAAGTGATTATGGCTCTGAGAGTATCCCACTGAAATGTATGACACACAAGAAAGCTCTAATAGTAAGGGAAGAGTTAACGACAAGATGAATCATTCATACCAGTAGATCAAACGAAAATTTATTTAAGGAATAAGAGTTTGTTAGAGCAGAAGAGATTCAGAAAGGGCTGAGTCCCTCTTTATACGTAAAGTGTCAGGTGGACCAGGACCCCCTCTTCCCGCTATCGGGCCAGGCCAAGTGGAGTAGATCTGGGGACGGGAAGCCGATGGCACTTCGGCATGCCGATAGATCGGGAACGGCTTGGATTGGAAATCAGAACACAGTATAGGCTGGGACATGTCCACTTGTTGGCTGCTTGCATGGAAAGGTCGATCTTTTTGTAGTGTTGCGGTCAGTTCGAGCAGGAGGATGGTTGCCGCAACAGCTATCCCTCGTTTGCCACGGCCGATTTGATTGGCTAGGACTGAGAAATGCAATGAGCAACTTGAACTCGAGTATGGAGAGTAAGCTCCGGCAATCCGACACATATGAACCATACCTTGCGAGGGCGGCGAGTGACTAACTGGGGTTTAGACTAGTCGGGAAAAAGACCATTGCGAAATCGGGTTCTTCTGGCGGTCCAAATCCGGCAAAGTATTGTGGTGACTGCTAACCGGTTTCTATGGCGGCCATGAAAAAAAGACCGCCCTTCGCCCAGGCTTTGCGTTGGTCAAAATCTCGGGCCAGGGATTGTAGTGAGAATTAACCGGTCGATAAGCCTTGCTCAAATGGACTTCAAGTCCCCAAAATTGAAAATGAGATATACTTGGTCACTTGCTAGTTGCCAAGTTTTCATCGCACGAAAGTAGGACATGAAAGTCACAAGAGACACAGCAAAAATAATGAATGTGTTGAAAAACTTTATTCTTATTTCTGTCCCTACTAAAACCGATATTCAGGGTAGAGACGCTGAGGTCCGATAGATGTGTCGCCCCAAAAACAAAGAAATTCATCCACACTTTATCACCGTTCGACAAACGGTCAAGATACTTTTATGAAGCCGTTACTTCTGACGACGATAACCCAACCGCATATATAACGGCTACTCGGGTTGCGCCCGAGGTGCCAGAGTAGTGATGAAAGTGTGCTGGTATCTACTTCTGCGTCCCAAGGTCCGCCTTCTTGCGCTTCTGCTCCTTCGCATTCAGAAACCTCCAATAGGCCTTCTGGTTCTCCCAGCGCTGTGGTCCTTCCAGAGCGCTTCCAAGGCAAGGGCCTTTGTGAGTCACCGTACCATCGAAATGGACCATGTAATTTGGCTCCGGCTTCTCCTCCTCTTGCTCGTAACAAGCGAGTCCAACACCTGTGCACTGGTCGCATGGACGGACGACTCCGGTGCAAGCCTTGCAACGACCCTTGCATGGCTGGCACTGCGGGAGGTTGGCTGAGCGAGATGATGACTGGCGACGTAGAGTCGTAGTGGCTGCCTGACCACGAGTAACAGAATACTTCGATGTTGGCCCGGAGCCGAAAACATCCTGCTCCCCCTCGACCTCCGATTTCAAATATGGTTTGCTTGGCCTTGGGTTGGCGACTCTCCTGCTGCTTCTCAATCTTTGGAGATGCTTGGGTGGCCTTGGCTGAACGACCTGGACCACGCTTTGAGGTTGGCTCAGTCACCTGCTTCTTCTCGATCTTTGGAGATGCCTGGATGGCATCGGCTGGGCGACTTGGGCCACGCTTTGGGGTTTGCTCTGGCTTGGCCCCGACCTTCGCTGTTGGTGCATCCATCTCGGACTCGGCAAGAGGGCGTCTGGCAAATGGCTTCATGTATGGTCCCGCGTAGATGCTCGTCTCCTTCTTATCTTTCTTTGAGTAAGTTCTCGGCATTGTGGCGGCTGCTACTATCGCAGTTCGGCTTCAATCGACGGAAAATGCAGAGAAATAAGTTCACACCTTCGTGGTGCTTGCGCAGGAGGCGATAATGAATAGCTTGTAGCTGCGGTGGCATTGAGCTACTCGTACTCCGTAACCGAGGGAAGAGAGAGCGAGGAGAGGAGACAGATTTGGCATTCCGAGCTGAAAAGACATGGTGTTTCCTCGTGGTCCCGTACTAAAATGTCACGTATCCTGCTTGGGCAGTGGTAGTTGCACAATAGGAAACATCTTACCATAACATATAGGGCCAAACTCGCACAAACACACCATTCCGCCTTCACGCCAAGCAATCTAAACCTGCAACTTTCCTCTGCACCTTTCATTTCTCCCTCACATCACAACCATCCACCACGGCCCTCCCCCACCCAGAACATCATTTATTCCCAGGTAGGCGGTCCAAAAAAAAAGTGGAGCGGCAGGTGATCGAAACCTGGGCCTTTCACATATAAGCATCATAATGCAAAGCGAACGCTCTACCACTGAGCTACAGCCCCTTTCATGTATAAACTTTATGTTTTAGTGTGCACTAATAATCATAAAATATAAAAGAAGGAACTTTGGGACGAACGACTGAGCAGTGATGTGTTAATCGGTTTATACTGGTAGGGACCATAATGGCCAGGATCTCTGGGTTGAGGAGCATGAAGAATTACGGCAATCAACATGCAGCTTGACCAGGAATCGGTAAAATATCTGTTAAGCGCACATATGGTTAGATGTAAAGACATTGCATTCTTATGTACTCGCTCGTACGCCTATATGGGTATAACTCCACCACGTATCTACTCGATATCAAATCCCAAAACACCAGTCTGTGCAAGCTTATCCTTCGGTCCCCTCTTACCCTTCTTATTCTTTGGCTTCTCCTCCTCACTGCTCGAATCCTCATCACTCGACGCATCAGCTTTTTTCCTCTTCCCCGCCACTGGCTCGTCGTCAGAGTCATCCTCCTCCTCATCAGAATCCATACCATCATCGGAGTAATTGGCCGACTGATCCTTCTCCGCCCAGACCTTAACCATGTTACCTCCTCCCGAGATAAGGCGACCTAAGCTATCGAAACCAACACCAAGCACACCCTCCAGGACATCGTGAAGCAGCGTCTCCTGCACACCCTTACCAGTCAAGTTTGCTATCCTGACCTTTCCATCGCCACATCCGGCAGCCACCTCACGTCTACCATTCGGCACAACAGCCAAACAATCAATCGAGTCCCCACCACTCTTTCCACCCGGCATAACGATAACCCTTTCATCCTGATCATCCCAAACGCCTCTCTCCCACAGCGTCAGGACACCATTGCCTGAGCCAACCACAACCTTCTGGCCCTGGCTATGAACATTGCCTCTCGTCGGGAAGCCACCAACAACGACAGAAGAAAGTAGTTCTTCTTCCTGATCCTCAGACTTGACCAACACGCCCCTCCTCAGATCGGTGACTGCGAGGGTTGTGCCACCGGTAGTAACCCATTGCTTCGAAAATCCAGACGTGGACTCACTCGTCGGCGGAAGGGGACTCAGGGAGGAGATGTAATCGTCGTGCGGTCTATGTGTCTGTGCCGGTTTCGCACTAGCAAAGTGCGCAGGTTCTCTGAGATCATAAAGGTGGAGGGCTGAGGAGTCGCAGGCCAAGAGCAGAGTTTGTGGAGTGAGGGCGCGGAGGAGGGTGGGGTAGTCCTCTTTGTCGTTTTGGAAGGGGACGATTATTTTGGAAGTTACTTTGCCGGTGGAGGAGTCGAAGGCTTTGAGAAGGTTGTCTGTGCCTGCAGAGTAGAGCGCTAGAGGGGATGTTAGCCATTTCGCCCAGTGTATTTGAGTCGTTTGGAAGCATTCTATTTATCTGCAAGAGAAACTTACTTTCGCCGTCTAACGAGTAACCCAATGAGCGACACGAGCCCTTATGTCTCCTTGTCTTCCACTGCGTCTCAATCGCGCCCAGCGTACTTCCGCCCACAGATCCCCTTCCGCCGGTGCTATCATCATCACTATCATCTCCCTCATTATCCTCGTCGCTGGGCAGACGAAAAGACTGCACATGTCCCGAGGACATGCCCACAGCGACGACAGGCTCATTTGGGTGGATTGCTTGACAGAAGAGCTCCGAGGTGAGAGGGAGTTGGCAGACGATCTCGTAGCGGTCGGTTTTGGAGGTTGTTGGGTAGTATGGCATTTTGTCTATGGTGCTTGCGTGGCGCAAGACTGAGTGAGATTGAATAGATACTATGAAGAGAAGAAGAATGTGACAATTGAAAGTGAGAGCTGTCGCAAGTTGGCTGCGGGGGACTTTTGGCGGCAGAATAGATAGGCGGTGAAGTAGTGTTATTGGGTCGCGGATAATAGCGGTGCCAGATTCTTTTTCTCTTGGCGGGACTGCAGAACGGATTTTGGCAGCGATGTTCGCGATGCAGCGCTTATTTGATGGTTGTTACAACTGAGTTGTGTGAATGTCAAGCAGTGCAAGTCCAGAGCAAGTGAAGTAGTCAGGTAATTTCTCTGGTCATTGTCTATGAGATATCCAGCCTCTTCCAACGCAATTCTCTCCCATCCTCATCTCGAGAATTTCTTCCTCACTATCCAGCTCCAGGCTAGACAACAATGAAAAAAGTAGCCTGTCAGACATCCATCACCACCCACCCTCGCCGTGCGACCGAAGCCAACAGCAGCTCGGGACAAGATCATCACCACTCTCTATACAATCCCGGCTTTCGCCAGCACCGCCATCTTTGCAGACAGAGCGAGAGCACAAGGTATCACTCTTGGGCAGCGAGGAGATACGTCATCCACCAGGTTGGAATCTGTGGCTCGTGTGAGAAACACAGTATGGGGATGTTTACTAAAGAAAATGAT